>ULPT01019706.1_pt1 | contig 44613 bp, 36 predicted proteins | sample 1953751 | NCBI WGS metagenome assembly ULPT01 (sample SAMEA4835636, study PRJEB28245) | human gut metagenome | biome: gut microbiome; material: fecal sample | place: Denmark | collected 2008 | reverse complement strand
AAGCAGAGGGTCGTCGGTTCGACTCCGTCTATCTCCACAAATTTTGAAACAGATTCACTATTACGATGGGTCTGTTTTTTGTTTTATTCCTGCTGGTAAACACTTTATCCGCATTCACCACAGCCGTCATGATACGGAGACGCTGCCAAAATTCAAAATGGACCATATTGTCAAAAAAAATACCTATATTTGCAAAATATGCGTGCAAGTAAGCGGCAGATGTTATTCACGCTTACAGACTAAAACCTCCCCGAATTTTCGGGCTAGAAACTTTATTGTTTATGGCAAAGGCCAATATGCCGGTGTTGTATCGCTGGTTTAAGGCGTATGTTAGATTTTTGACAGAAAAAATCTACTACAAAAAAGTATATTATCTGAATACCGAGAATGTTCCAGAGGATGGAACCCCGCTTCTTGTCGTGTCAGATCACCAGAACGCGATGAATGACGCTTTGGGTGTTTTGCTGTCCATCAGAGACAGGCTGGTGCACCTGATAGTCAGGGCGGATGTCTTCGCTCTGAGTCCAATTGCTGATAAATTCCTTCGTTCCATAGGGCTGTTGCCGGCTTTCAGGCTGAACTGGGAAGGTGAAAAGGCATTGGAAAACAACGGCGCCACTTTCCGTGATTCCGAAAAATCCCTTCTTGACGGCAATACCGTCGTGATTTTCCCTGAAGCCGGACATCAGGACAAACATTGGCTCGGAACTTTTTCTTACGGATATACGAAGATGGCGTTCGATGCTGCTGAGATGAGCGACTTCGAGAAGGAAATCTTCATCCTGCCGAGCTGCAACCACTATTCCGAATATAGATGGTTGCGTACCGAGACATTGATAAAATACGGCACTCCGATATCTCTGAAGCCGTTTTACGAATTATACAAGACTAAGCCGAGGACTGCGCAGAGGCAGGTCAATGCCCTTGTACGTGAGCAGATCAAGGGGATGATGCTGAGTATCGATGACGTGGAGAACTACGATGCCATCGACTTCATCAGACAGAGTTCCTATGGAGAGAAATTCGCATTGACACAGAACTTGGATCCGGCATTGCTCCCGCAGAAACTCGAGTCCGACAGAAAGCTCGTAGCTGCGCTGGACGCGGCCAAGACATCTGACGAGGCTGCTGTCAATGATCTTTATGCAGAAGCATTGACCTTCGGCGCAGACTTGAAGAAGAGCGGACTCTCCGAGAAGGAACTGGACAAGACTCCTTCTCTTGTGGATATGTTCGTGCAGGTGGCTGTCCTGATTATTCTTGCCCCGTTGGCAGTGTTCGCATTGTGGCCGGCACTTCCTGCGTGGTTCATCCCTAAATATTTTGCTGACAGGGCTGAGGACAAGATGTTCTCCGGAACCTTCCTCATTGCACTCAACGCATTGTTCATATTTCCGGTTTTCGGACTCATCACGTTCATCATTACTTGGATGAAGGCGAGTCTTCTGGCCGGAATTGTCTATGTGGCGCTGTTCCCTGCGCTCTGCCTTTTCGAGTGGGCTTATGCCGGATGGGTGAGTGAACTGATCAGGGATATCAAGGCATTGAACGGAGAAAAATCCGGCCTTTTGGAGCGTCTGCGTTCAGACAGGAGAAAACTCTTCTCCCATATTGACAATATATTGGGCAAGTAGTTCATTATAAGAGTATTACATAATAAGATAATTATTTGGAAATGGAACAACATAGAGTAGTAATTACCGGGCTGGGAATATATTCCTGTCTCGGCAGTACATTGGATGAAGTGCGTGATGCGCTGTACAACGGCAAGTCAGGAATCATATTCGACCCGGAACGCAAGGCGATGGGATTCCGTTCTGCATTGACCGCAAAACTTGTGGAACCGGATTTGAGAAAAGAGCTCTCCCGTTCACAGAGAGTGTTTATGCCGGAGCAGGCAAAATACGCTTACTGCGCGACAAGAGATGCATTGCGCAATGCGGGAATCGACCAGGATTACCTGAATTCGCACGAGGTGGGCCTCCTTTATGGAAATGACAGTTCTACCGTGCCTGTTGTCAATGCTGTTGATACTATGCGTGAGAAGAAGGACACGACTCTCTGCGGTTCGGGTGCTATATTCCAGTCAATGAACAGTACTGTCACCATGAACCTCGGCTGTCTTTTCAAACTGAAAGGTATAAACCTCACAGTTTCAGGAGCTTGTGCCAGCGGTTCACATGCTATCGGTCTTGGTGCCCTGCTTATCCAGAACGGTCTTCAGGATATGGTTGTCTGCGGTGGCGCCCAGGAGGTGAATCCTTGGTCAGTAGGTTCTTTCGACGGTATTTCAGCATTCTCTACAAGAGAGAGCGAGCCGGAAAAGGCATGCCGTCCGTTCGACCGTGACCGTGACGGTCTGGTGCCTGGTGGCGGTGCAGCGACAGTCATCATTGAGAGTTATGAGTCTGCTGTACGCAGAGGTGCTCCTATCATCGCTGAGGTTCTCGGATACGGCTTCTCAGGCAACGGGGACCACATTTCATCTCCGAACGTGGAGGGTCCGAGCCGTTCGCTCGAGATGGCAATCCGTCGCGCCGGCATCAATAAGGCTGAAATCGGATATATCAATGCTCATGCTACATCTACTCACGTGGGTGATACCAATGAGGCCAAGGCTATTTTCAATGTCTTCGGCGACCAGAAGGTGGAAGTTACCAGTACCAAGTCGCAGACTGGCCACGAGATGTGGATGGCTGGTGCCAGTGAGGTCATCTATTCAATCCTGATGATGAAGAATGACTTTATCGCTGCCAACCTCAATTTCGAAAATCCGGATGAGGATTCTGCAAAACTGCTGATTCCAGCTACGAGGATTGAAAAGCATTTCGACACATTCTTGTCCAACTCGTTCGGCTTCGGCGGAACCAATTCGACATTGATTGTGCGTAATCTGTAGGTAGTAATAATCGAATAAACATATTTTAGAAATGGAAAAACAGGAATTAATCGAAAAAATCAATTCTGCGCTCGCAGAGGAATTTGAAGTGGATGAGTCTGTCATTACACCTGACGCTCCTATCAAGGATACACTTGAGCTTGACAGCTTGAGCCTCGTGGACCTGGTTGCTCTGATCGAGTCCAACTTCGGTATCAAGATCCAGGGTTCAGAAGTGTCTAAGATCCAGACATTCGGAGCCCTCTATGATTTTGTCTATGACAGAATGTAATTAGATTTTCAATATGAATTCAGGTTCTATGGATGACAAGGTCCTCGCGAGGGGCGAGGAGATTTTCCGCCTCATTCCGCAGCGGCCTCCGATGACGATGGTGGATACTCTTTTCTCGGCTGATGATAATGGCGGGGAGACAGGGCTTACCGTATTGGAGGACAATGTTTTCTGCATTGACGGTCATCTGTTGGAACCTGGAATCATTGAACATTCGGCCCAGAGTGCTGCTGCGTTTGCCGGCTACAGGTATTTTCTTGCAGGGGAAGAGCCGCATATCGGGCTGATTGGTGAGATCAAGGCTTTCAGGATTAGCAGAAGGCCTGCTGCAGGTGAGAACTTGCGGACGCGTGTTACCGTGACGGGGGAGGCGATGGGAATGTCGCTGGTCCATACGGAAACGTTCTCCGGCGGCGAGATGCTTGCCAATGGAGATATCAAGATCTTCATTGTCGATTAAACGTTAGAGCCTGTAAGGCGATGGTAAGTCCCGACCCCGAGGGGAGGGATTTAGGGAGGGGGTAACGTAGGAAGGAAACGAAGTGCGTGGGCCAGCGCCCTCCAGCAGAGGGGAACCTCTCGAATGGAGCTGAACTTCAGCAAATAGAAACAGTTAGGATTATAAACTACAGCAACGATGGAATTGAGTGAAACGGTAAAAGTTGCCGTGCGATTCTCGGAAGTCGATCCTATCCGTGTCGTGTGGCACGGAAACTATCTGAAATATATGGAAGACGCCCGTGAAGCATTTGGCCGGAAATATGGCCTCAGCTATGTCACAATAGTGGAGAACGGATACTATTGCCCCATCTTCGACTATCACGTGCGCTTCGTGCATTCTGCCTCTTATGATGACGTGCTGCTTGTGACGATAAAATACAAGCCGTCCAGAGGCGCGAAAATTTGTTTTGAATATGAGATAAGACGTGAGCGGGATGATAAAGTAGTGCTCACGGCTTCCACAATACAGCTTTTTACCACTTCCGATGGAGTTCTGGAACCATCAGAACCGGAATTCTACCGACAGTGGAAGTCCAAGTTCAAGGAATTGAAATAGTAAGATGACAAAGTTTTTTACTTCACTCTACAAGTTTTTCGAGAATCGTAAATCATTGATGTACACCATTCTCGGGGCGCTTGTAGTTTTTTCTGTCTATTTCGGACTGAAAGTCCAGTACGAAGAGGACATTACCAAGCTTCTTCCGTCAGCAGCGACATCTGACAGCGGCCTGGCTTTCGGCAATCTGAAAGTCAAGGACAAGATCTTCATCCAGATAACGTCCCGCGACACCACCCTGGACATCTATACATTGTCATCCTATGCAGACGAATTCGTGGACTCTCTGATGGTGAGAGATTCCGCGTCACACTGCATTGACAATGTCCTTTACAGAATCGACGACGACCTGCCGTTCATGGCGCTGGACTTCGCGATGGCGCACGTGCCTTCATTCGTGGACACATCCTGCTATCGCAAGTTCGAAACTCTGCTGAAACCTCACGCGGTGGACAGCATGATGGCCGTGAACTATGAAACGGTGATGAATGACGAGACCGGTTCAGCCACGCAGATGGTCTCCACCGACCCGCTCGGCCTGCGCAACGTCCTTGCCGGCTCGCTCGGATTCGGAAAGAAAGATACCGGATCATCAGCGGGGTTCACCATCATTGACTCGCACCTTTTCTGCGCCGACAGCACAGTGGCGTTGGCCTTCGTCTCACCTGCATTGACCGCCTTCGACACACGCGCTAGCTCGCAGCTGGTTGGCGAAATCGAGTCCCTTGCGGAGGAGTTTACCCAGCTTCATCCTGATGCGCAGGTGTATTATCACGGGGCCCCGGTCCGCAGTTTCGGCAACTCGAGAGTGATAAAGCGGGATTTGTTCATGACGGTAGGCATCTCATTGATAATCATACTGATAGTGCTGTGCCTGTCGTTCAGGAGCTTCTCGTTTATACCGATGAACGTGCTCCCTGTAGCCTTCGGTGCGTTCGTGGCACTGGCCTTCATGTATTTCCTGAAAGGGACAATGTCGCTGATGGCACTCGGCATCGGGTCGATTATCCTCGGCGTGGCGATAAGTTATATCCTGCATATTCTGACGCATTTCAAGTATGTCGGCGATTCGGCGGCGGTGTTGAAAGACGAATCTGTGCCGGTCTGCCTCGGCTGTCTGACTACGGTAGGAGCCTTCCTGGGCCTGCTTTTCACGGAAAGTGACCTGCTCAGGGACTTCGGAATCTTCGCGTCCGTATCATTGATTGCCAGCACGCTTTTCGGCCTGATTTTCCTGCCACACTTCCTGAAGAAGGACGATACACGCAAGAATGAGAAGGTCTTCGCGATGGTGGCCAGGTTCAATGATATGCCTTATGACAAGAACAAGTGGCTCATAGGCGGCGTGATAGCACTGATCGTCGTGGGCGTGGCGTTCTCCGGCAAGGTTTCCTTCGATTCTGACCTGAAGAATATCGGCTATGTTTCACCGCAGACCAGGGCTTCGGAAGAGCTGTACGCCCAGAAGAACTTGGGCAATGATGTGCAAGTCTATTTCGCTGCAGCGGGAGAAAGCCTCGACGATGCATTGGTGAACAATAAGGCACTTGTCAATGTCTGCGATTCAATGCAGCAGGCGGGGATGCTCACGTCTTATTCCAAGATGGCATCCACATTGTTCGTGCCTGAGGCCGAGCAGCAGGAGCGTATCGCCAAGTGGAACTCGTGGTGGAATGGCGGAGATGGCGTAACACGTTCACAGAGAGCCTCTTCGCTCGTGTCAGGTGCTGCCCGGAAATACGGCCTGGACCCGTCAATGTTCGCTCCGTTTACGGCAATGATGGAGGCGGACTACGAACCTGGCTCGCTCTATGAGGAGCAGATTCTGCCGGACGGACTGAGCACGACATTGGTGGAAAAGATGGATGACGGCAGGTTCCTGGTGTTCACGCCAGTCAAGCTGAAACAGGACCTGAGAATGAAGGTGAGCGACAGACTTGCTGAACTTCCTCATATAATAGTCGCTGACCCGTTCTATTACACCGGAAACATGGTGTCCATCGTGCACGATGACTTCAATATGATATTGCTCATATCCTCCATTTTTGTCCTCATCGTCCTCCTGATCTCATTCAGGAATATCCTGGTGGCGCTGATAGCGTTTATGCCGATGGCGTTCAGCTGGTATGTGGTCGAGGGGCTTATGGCATTGTTCGGAATACAGTTCAATCTGATCAATATCATCATCTCCACATTCATCTTCGGAATCGGCGTGGACTACAGCATATTCGTGATGGAGGGACTTCTCGCGGAGGCCCGTTCCGGCCGCAGAAGCCTGCTGGAATGGCATAAGACAGCGATCTTCTTCTCCGCTTTCGTGTTGATAGTAGTGGTCTTGTCAATGTTCTTCGCGACCCATCCTGCAATCCGTTCCATCGGGTTCAGTACGCTCGTGGGAATGGTCACCACAATACTTATAACTTACACTCTCGAACCGTTCTTCTTCCGCCAAATGCTGAAGATCAGAAGGTTTGCGAAAAGAATCACAAAATAATGAAGGACAGTGCAATAATAATAGGCAGCGGAATCGGCGGGCTGGAGTGTGGAGTCATTCTCGCCAGGCATGGTTTCGACGTGACGGTGCTTGAACAGGAACGCCAGATAGGAGGGAATCTTCAGACATTCACACGCAGAGGCTCAGATGGAAAGGCTCACAGTTTCGATACGGGATTCCACTACGTAGGGGGACTCGAACCGGGACAGCCGCTCTATTCGCTGTTCAAGTATTTCGACCTGATGGACTTGCCGTGGAAATGCCTGGACAAGGACTGTTTCGATGAGATTTCCTTCGCGGACAAGGACCTTCAGGAAGTGGCCTCATATCCCGTGCCGTCCGGTCATCTGCGTTTTGCTGAACGGCTGACCGAATACTTTCCGACTCATGCGGAGGAACTCCATAAATATTCCAAGATACTGAAGGAGATCGGCGACAGAATGTTCGACTCGTTCAAGCCTGAGACCGACATGTTCGACATGTTCGGGCAGTCAGCGTATGAATTCCTGTGCAACTCCATAACCGACAAGAGGTTGCGTGATATCCTGTGTGGCTCGATGATGAAGATGGAACTGGACAGGGAGACGCTTCCTATGTATGTCTATGTGCAGGCGACCAACTCATTCGTGGACAGCTCGTGGCGTCTGGGATATGACGAGAAGCGCAAACTTGGCGGCGGCGCATTGATAGCAGCAAAACTTGCCGAGGAACTCCGCTCACGTGGCGGACGCATCCTTACCGGAATGAGAGCGGACACTATCCACATATCGGATGACGGACGTGTTTCCAGCGTGGATGCTGTCAATGTCGCAGGCGAGGTGGAACGCTTCACCGCTGACTGGGTCATCTCGGACATTCATCCCGCGCTTACCGTCGGGCTCATCGAAGAGTGCAAGCAGGTGAAGAAGGTATTCCGCAACAGGATGTCCCATCTGAAGAACTCCTACGGCGTGTTCACGGCCAATGTCATCCTGAAGCCGGACACATTGCCGTATATGAACAAGAACCTGTTCGTGCATACCCACGACGTGGATTTATGGGTAACGGACTATAGCCATACAGACAGCATCATGGTGCATTTCTATCCACCGAAGCAGGGCAAGTATGCGGAATGCATTGACATACTCTCTCCTATGGACTGGAGCCTTGTCGGCGAGTGGGACGGGATGAATCCTGGCACGAGGGGCGCTGAGTATGAGGCGGTCAAGCAGAAGAAGCTGAATGAGTGTCTGGACCTGCTCAATGCCCGTATCCATGGCATCAGGGACTGCATTGACAAGATCTATATGAGTTCGCCGCTCACCTGGCACAGTTATACGTCGTCTCCGAACGGAGCCGCTTTCGGTGTGGTGAAAGATTATCACAACCCGCTCACGACGTTCCTTTCGCCGCGCACCCCTGTTCAGAACCTGCTCCTGACCGGACAGAGCCTGAATCTGCACGGCATTCTCGGCGTTTCCAAGACATCCGTAATCACCTGCGGCTTCATCTTGGATGCCGAATCACTTGAAAAAGAGATTTTGGATTACTAAATTAGCACTTTTGGAATAAAAAACATTGACAATGAAAATAGCATTGGTTACAGGCGGAAGCCGAGGAATCGGAAAGGCCGTGTGCCTCAAACTGGCATCTGAAGGATATCACGTGATAATAAATTATGTGTCGAACGACGAGGCTGCGCGCGCGACATTGGAGCAGATTACTGCTGCCGGCGGTTCTGCCGAGCTGCTGAAATTCGACGTCAGCGACAATGAGGCGACAGTCTCTGCCCTGAAAGCATGGCAGCAGGCGCATCCGGACGAGTTCGTCGAGGTGCTTGTGAACAATGCCGGCATCCGTCGCGACAACCTTCTCCTGTGGATGGAACAGGACGACTGGTACAAGGTGATGAAGACGAATCTGGACAGTTTCTACAATGTCACCCGTCCTCTTCTTCAGCCGATGGTGGTGCACAAGAGAGGCCGCATCGTGAATATGGCATCATTGTCCGGACAGAAAGGCCTGCCGGGCCAGACCAACTATTCAGCGGCCAAAGGCGGAATCATCGCTGCCACAAAGGCTCTCGCCCAGGAAGTCGCTGCAAGAAAGGTTACTGTCAATGCTGTTGCACCGGGATTTATCCGTACTGATATGGTAGAGGGGCTCGATGAGGCTGAACTCAAGAAGACCATTCCTGCCAAACGGTTCGGTGAGCCGGAGGAAGTGGCTGAGCTCGTGGCGTTCCTCGTTTCAGACAAGGCTGCCTACATCAACGGCCAGACTATCGGAATCAATGGCGGTCTTTATGAATAGAATCAATATGAGATGCATGTCCATTATAGCTGCTTTTGCAGCCGCAGCATTGTCCTGCCACACATCTGTCGTCTCTGCTGCTGAAGGCCAGGCGGTTGCCGCAGCTCCTGCGTCTTCGCCTGTGGTAGCCAAGATATTGAAGGCCAATGCTTCTGTAAAGAATATCGAGAGCAAATTCACTCAGGTAAAGACCATCAAGGCGTCAGGCCGTAAGATCGCATCTGAGGGAACATTGTACTTCACTCCTGACGGACATCTTACGATGCGTTATTCCAAACCTGCCGGCGAGCTGCTGGTGGTGAACGGAAACAAGTTCCATATGAACAAGGGCGGAAAGGCCATGACCTTCGATACCTCCAAGAACGCGCTGATGGGGAGTCTTGCAAATACACTTGTGAACTGCATCAAAGGCGATCCCGAGACTGTGGCTGCGGCCAACAACGCGAAACTCACCGCTTCTGAAACGGCTGAAGGCTACGTGGTTACGCTCACTGCTTCGGCTGCGGGGCACAGGGGCTATTCCAAGATTGTCCTGACCTACCGCAAATCCGACTGCGTGTTGGTGAAGATGATTATGGAAGAGACCGTGGGCATCACCAATACCTATGAGATGAAAGAGGTGAAGAAGAACACCTCGCTTCCGTCTGACGCCTTCCGCATTCCTACAAAGTAGAATCCTTGGCATCCTCAGAAACTTTATCTCCGCGAAGCTGATACTTTCGCGGAGATGTTCCTGTTGCAGCCTTGAAATACTTGCAGAAGAAGGACGGGTTAGGGAAGTTAAGCTTGTCGCTGACCTGCTGGATGGAGTATGACTTGGTGATAAGCAGGACCTTTGCCTCAAGTATCACATTGTCCTTGATGATGTCACCCGGCTTCCTGCCCATTGCGTCAGTGATGATCTTGGCGAAGTACTTGGGTGACAGACAGCATCGCTCGGCGTAGAAACTCACGCTTCTTTCCTTGTTGCAGAATTCGTGTACATCATTGAGGAACTTCATCACGAGGTCCTTCTTTCTCGGAATCGAGAGTCCGTGCTCTGTTTCGCCCGTCTGTTTCAGCCAAGATGAGAACAATGCCAATGCCGTGTGCAGGAAGCAGATAAGTATCTCGTTCCTGTAATCCTGATGAGCCAAATCGTAAGTCTGTCTGAAGCATTTGTATCCTGACAGGAATGAACTGCAGATTTCATCAGGAAAATGTATCACGGAAGGTTCCCCTTTCTGTATCATCCACTTGCGGGCTGTCTCAGTGCCTTTCATCGGAGACTTTCCCAGAAAATCCTGTGCGGTCGCGATGACGATCATTTTGCATTCTCCCGACATTGAAATATGCTCCGCAATGAAGCCCGGCATTCCGAGAAGACAGTCATTCTTCTCCATATGGTACTCTGTCTGATTCAGTTTCAGGTCAATGCTTCCTTCAATGCACATCAGGCAGATGCCTACCAATATCTTTGTCGGAAGCGGCTTGTTGACAGGCGCGCCGATCCGCTTGTCCTCCCGTCCAGGGTCCAGATTGTCATCTATTATGGCTATCTTGTCGAATATGATGGCGTGGTCCGATGCCTGAAGCATACCGAGCTTGATCTGAGGCAGGGTTGAATTATGTATTTCCATTCTGTTTCATATTTACTTTGCCATTCGGCTCCGATTGTAAAGGTAGATATTTTTAGTAAATTTACCAGTCAATTCAAAGAAGTCGTTATTGTTATGTAATTTTCTTCGTTTTAGGTGGTTACAAAATGGAAAATTCTGCATATAATATATGAGACAGGAAGGATTGTTTCTGAAAAGAAGCAGGAATAAGCTGCTTCAGAAACAAATGATGTCAGACATTTACCTCTTCTATTTTCCAGTCCTCCAATGTCCGTGATACAGTTGATATGTTCACGCCGACCTTGACAAGCCGCTTGCCATCCTCGAATCGGAAAGGTATCATATATCCCTTGTCATCAATTTGTTTCAATGCCGTCTCGGCGGAGCTGTCGACTTTGAATTCGAACACATATATTGAATTGTCAGTCCAGCAGACGGCATCGGCGCGTCCTATGGCGGATTTTTCCTCTGTCCTGATGTAATACCCGAGGAGAGAGAAAATCAGGTAGATGATTGTCTGATAATGCTTTTCTGTCTTATTCTCCAGGTCATTCGGCATTGCTGCAAGAAATGACTGCATGCGGGACAGGGCTTCTTCCACATTGCCTTTTCTTAATGCGGCATTGAACCTGATGACAAAAGACGCACCTGCAGGATCCTGATTGTTGTATCTGGCAAGCAGTGAGTTCAGAAAACCGTTGCGCACCTCTTTATTAGGGTATCCGAGTGTGTATGAGTCCGTCTCTTTGTCGTAGGACTTTATTGTAAGATATCCGGTCTGGTAAAGCAGAGGAATGGGGTTGTCGGTAACTTCCGGAGACACATTGAATTCGTTGGCTGAGATGTACTCCATCTTGTCGAATTCACGCTCATCTATAGGCTTCCTGTCCAGCCTCTCCAGCAGATAGGTCGGCGTTGCCGTCTCGAACCAATAACTCTTGAACTGCTTGTCCGCAAATGCATTAAGCAGACTGAACGGATTGTAGATGTCTTCAGACCCTTCGCAGAAATGATATCCGTCATAGTTCTCCTTGAGCAAATCGAAAGTCTTTTCTCTGCTGATGCCTTCAGCTTCTGAAAGAGATTTTATTTGAAAATCAAAGTTGTTCTCAAGCTCTGACTGGGAAATTCCGCAGATTGCAGAATATTCAGGAAGCATCGAGATATTCTTGAGGTTATTGAGCTCGCTGAATATGCTCAACTGCGCAAATTTATTGATGCCGGTTATGAATACAAAGCGCAGATATGGATCGAGGCTCTTTATCGGGCTGTAGAAATTGCGCATAATCTGGCGCATAGGCTGAATCTGCTCTCTGCCATTTATGACATCGAGAAGCGGAGCGTCATATTCATCAATTATGATAACAGCTTTTTCACCGGTCTGTTCGGTGGCTCTGTGCACGAGACCCTCCAGACGCTGGTTTATGTTTACATCTTTCACTCCTCTTCCATATCTCTGCTCATATTCATACAACTTCTTGTCCATCTCTTCAAGCAGAGGAGTTGCCGTCATGTGCTTTGCTGTGGACATGTCGAAATAAAGGACGGGATGCTGTTTCCATTCTTTTTCCAGCTTCCCGGCTTTCAGATTATTGAACAGTTCTTTTCTTCCTGAAAAATATGCCTGGAAAGTTGAGGAAAGCAGCGACTTCCCGAAGCGGCGGGGGCGGTTCAAGAACACATAATTATAGGCAGTTGCGAGTTTGTAGACAAAACCTGTTTTATCTATATACTTGTAACCTCCAGATATAATTTCTTCGAATGTCTGTATCCCAATAGGAATCTTATCGTCTCCTCCGTTCATGTCCAATATATATTATGTCAATGCCTGAAGGCAAAGATAATAAGAATCCAGATAATAGATACTTGCCTTATTGCCCGAAAAAGCTTGCCTGAGGTTCCGGGGCTTTTTGCGATGTGGAAGGTCGATATTTTTTAGTAAATTTACCGCTCGAACAATAATATCCGACATTTTTATGTGGAGAACGGTACTTGTCATATTCTCATTGCTTTCGACACTCTGCCAGGGTGTTGAGCGGCATGTTCAGGACAAAATCACATTGTCTGACCTGGACAATGTTATCCGCCACGCAAGTGAATATGACAAAGTGAGGGAAGATCGCCTGGATTCTTGCAGGACGGCCTTGACGCATAGTAAAACATTGGAGCAGAAGTACTTGCTGTATTTTACAATGCGCCAGACATTCGACAGGTACAGAACGGATTCTGCGACTTTCTATGCTGTCAGGTCTCTTGACGCGGCCAAAGAACTCGGCCGTCAGGATTATATAAGCGCATCATCTCTGGCTCTGGCCAAGCAGTATATGACCTCGGGAATGAGTTATGATGCCCTGGCAACTCTGAACCGGGTGAACCGGAGTGCATTGTCCGAAAAAAGCAGGGAGGAGCTGTACCTTTTCCAGCGTTTTCTTTATTTTTCGTTAAATGCGGCAATATATTGCAATATTGCCAGATTTAACGTATTTTTGCTGTCTATATGAAAATTGCCGACATTATACTGAATTATGTTTACTCTCACGACAGAGCGCTTGTGAGAAGTGAGTTCATTTCATGGATGTCACAGAATTATCCTAGCATATCGGAAAGAAGCATTGATACGGCCATCCGGTCTCTTCTTAGATCTGATTTGCTGACCAGGAAAGGATATGGCACTATGGCTGCTACGGAAAGCCAAAATGTCTATATTCCGCAGGTTGGCGACGATGTCAGGAACATTTACAAAATTGTCAAGGAGAAATACCCATATACCAGGTTTTGCCTGTGGCAGCCAAATATTCTTTCTTCTTTCATGCAACATGTTCCGGATGTTGACATGATTATTCTGGAAACGGAAAAAGTGGCAGTAGAAGCTGTGTATGAAGATCTTAGGCAACTTGAACAGAAGAGAAAAGTGTTTCTGAAACCAACTATGAGAGAATACGAGCTGTATGCAGTTGGGGAATCTTGTCTTATCGTTAGGGACTTGATTACAGAATCTCCGACAATCGATATTGACGGCATTCCAATGGCATCTCTTGAAAAAATTTTGGTGGACGCTCAAGTGTTGCCGGAACTTGAGTTCGCACGAGGCTCTGAACTCTATACAATATATGAAAACGCCTCCGAAATGTATCGTATAAATTGCCGGGCAATGCTCCGCTATGCCTCAAGACGTGGCAGAAAGGAAAAAACGGAAAAATTGATTAAATCAACAATGAAATGATTGCATCGGTCAGCAGAACAAAAGAATGGATATTGGAGTCATGCGAGAAGAACGCAATAAAGGATCCTACAATTCTCGAGAAAACAATCAGAGCCTTTTCCCTTTTGGAGGCATTGGCGAAATCAGGCTGCCCATTTTTGTTTAAAGGGGGCTCTGCATTGATGCTGCAATTGTCTTGCACCCAACGACTTTCTGTAGATATTGACATTGTCTGTCCACCTGGAACGGATGTCATCGGATATTTGCGCCCATATTCAGAGGAGTATGGTTTTAGGGAAATCATACATACGGAAAGGCAGTCCAGAACCAATGTGCCTAAGACACACGCAAAGTGCTTTTATCAAGTGTCGTATGTGACGAACACTGCTCAGGAGAAAATTCTTCTGGATGTATTGTTTGAGAACAATTGGTACACAAAAATAGATAAACTTCCTATAGAAAGCCCTTTCCTTTCGATGGTGGGTGAATCATACTTTGTGAGTGTTCCGAGTAAGGAGGATCTTCTTGGGGATAAGCTCACCGCATTCGCTCCAAACACGACAGGCATCCCTTACGTGAAAAAGGTGATGAACCGATTTGGAGAAGAGGAAGAAAGGGACTGCTCGATGGAAATTATCAAACAGCTCTTCGATATAGCCTCACTATTTGACAGGATCAATAACCTTACCGTCGTAAGGCAGACTTTTGAGAAAATTGCTCCAATCGAACTCGAATATAGGGGTATGGATAAAGATAATCTGGATGTTATACTTGATGACATATATATGACTTCAGAGTTGATATGCACCGGACTCTACGCTAAAGATAAGAGTCTGGAATATCAGGCTTTGGCAAAGGGAATCAAAAGAATACAGTGTCTGATAATCAGCGAGAATTATACCAATTATTCAGCAGTCGTGAATGCATCTAAGGCTGCATATTTGGCAGTCTTATTGAAAAGAGGTGTAAATGAAGTTAAACATTTCGCTCCTGATATTGACCTAAGGAAACTTACGGTCAGTGCTCCTATTCACCCCGCGATCAATAAGATAAAGTCTTTCAGACCCGAGGCTTTTTTCTATTGGAACGAAATCGATAAATTATTCAACCAAAAGTGATGCCTTCCCCCGCGATTACCTGCTGGAGGATTCGCCGATTTCGAGGCGTGGTTCCAGATAGACGTCGTGACCCGGGGCGGAGTGGAGCATCATGTCAGTCAGCATGTTGAACGCCTGTTGGGCAGTTTCGAGCACATTTTGGGTGAGCTGCGTGATGGTTGGGGTGATGATGTGGTAAGTCTCACCTCCATCGAAACCCATCAGTGCAAGCTTTTCAGGAATCGGAATGCCCAGGCGTTTCGCACTCTTGCAGACATAGAGCGCCAAGTAGCCACGCGGAACAAATATGGCATCGGCCCCGCGGCTGACAGCTTCGGACAATGCCGCGTCCACTTCATTGTCATCCGCTTCATTTACGAAAGTCACGCGGCAGAACTGCTCCATCCCCATCTCGCTCATAGCCTGCCTGTAACTGTCCTCCCTTATGTTCAATGTCGAGAGCTGGATATTGTTCGAAATCATCTCGATATGCCTGTAGCCATTGGCAAGCAGATGCTCCAGACCCATACGGATGGCCTTGTCATTGTCCAGCAGCACACGCCCGGCGTTTTCCAGCTCTGGCAGATTTCGGTTCATCAGCACGACCTTGATGCCCAATGAGATAGCCCTTCTGAGCTCGTCTTCGCATCCGTCGCAGGGACTTATGAGGATCCCCTTTACGCCGTCAGCGTGGAAAGCATCCACCAGCCGGCCGATTTTGTCAATGCGGTCGTCAGAACTGCCGAACAGGACGGTGTAGCCGTTGTCATACGCGATGTTCTCGATATTTCTGGAGACATTGGAAAAATAATGGTTGGCAAGATCCGGCGTGATGACTCCGATGGTCTTCTGGAAACCGATTCTCAGAGACGATGCGGCCTTGTTAGGGGTATAGTTGAGACGCTTTACCACTTCCATAATGGCATTGGCCGTCTTTGCATTGACCCCGCTCCTGCCATTCAGCGTCATCGAAACCAGGCCGACAGAAACGTTGGCCTCCCGCGCTATATCCTTGATCGTGATCTTTCCCATTGCTGCTTGTTTGTGTGGATTCACCCGATATGGAGTGAATCAGTATCGGGGCGTTGTCCTAAGTTGTAGTGTTTTCGCCCTATTACACAAATGTAATAAACATTTTCCACACGTCAAACGTGGTCTTGCTGAAAAAAAACACCCCCGCGAGAACTGCGGAGGTGTATATGTAAGGTCCGGATTCATGCGGCCCAGTGACTACATCATCGGAGGAGGAGGACCTCCTGGACCGCGACCGCCCGGGCCACCTGGACCCCTACGTCCTTTGGCGGCGTTGTTCATGTTGCCGAATCTCCACGTGAGGGAGAGAATCACGTAGCGGCCGAGCGTGTTGTTCCAGGTCTCGGTGTGATAGTTGGCTGAATCGCTTACGGAGAGGTTCTTGGACTGGTTCAGCAGGTCGTAGGCCTTGAGCGAAAGCGTGAATCTGTTCTTGAAAAGCAGTTTCGTGAGCTCTGCATTGAGAATGTACTCATCATCCTGTGCACTCGCATAGCCTCTATACCAGTTGTAGTTGAACTCGGATACCAGACCGACGCCGCCCGGAATAGTCCAGTTCATAGATGCTGCGAACTGGTTGTTCCTTGTGACATTCATCTTTATCGATGATATCGTGTACCATGACTTGGCGATATTTGAGCGACCAGATGCAGTAAGTTCCACAAAATCATTTCTATATGTGAGTTTTAGCCTTTGCATAATACTCATTGTCTGAGTCGTGTTCTTCAAGAAGAGGTCACTCTCGTCCAAATTCGGGAAATCCGTGTGGAATTTCTCATAATCGAAGTCGCCGCCGGTTCCGTAGGCGCTCATGTCAAGCGAAGTCTTTCCCACATAAGAAGACGATTCGGACCAGCTTCCTCTGGTTACAGAAGAAATGCTGAAATTGGATTTTCCGATAGGAGCATTGATAAAAGCCCTTGCGCTGGCATTGCCGGAAGTCGGCCCGTTGACAGGGATTGAATACGAAACACCGTTGGTATTGTACCAGCTCGCATATACAATCGGTGACTGCACGAAGCCACCAGCAATATGGCCATAGACAGAGAAGAATTTCTTCTTGTTCGAATATCCGATTCTGGTGCGTATGTCGTGAGAGAAATACGGCTTCAGGTAAGGGTTACCAAGCGAAACGTTCAGCGGATTGGTATTGTCCGGAACAGGCATGAGCTGTGTCGTAGTCGGCTGTGAAGAACGGCCGAAATAGAAACCGCGTATGTTCGTGTTGTCATTCACATCGTACCAGAGCATGGCAGAAGGCGACCAGTTCACGACAGTATTGTCATAACTCTTGCCGTTTGTCTCATTGTGCGTAATCGTAGGAATTACAGAAGCACCGACCTGGGCCCTGAATTTGTCCTTCTGGTACATGAAGTTGAAACCTGCACGGTGAGTCTGGTACTGGTTCAGCACATCATTGGAATACTGGGCATTCCTGGTCTCGCTCACGGTGATGTCCTTGCCGCTGCTGTCCTTCCCTGTTCCCGTGCTGAAGTACGGATGGTTTGCAATGCTGAATTCCGCACCCGTATCAGCAGAATCGTAAGTGTCCTTGGTGGACTTGTTCTGGCTCCATCTATACTGGTAATTCGCCTCAAGATAGAACCCGGCACCCAGCGGCTCAGTATAGACAAGCCTGCCGCTTATCGAAGAAGACTTGGAATTCTGGTCGTAGCGCTGATTGACTATTTCATTGACATCATCAGAGCCGTCACCTGCGGTTCCGAAGGATTTTGTCAATGATTGGTTCAGTCCCCGCAAGTCGTTGTTGCTGAAGTTATAGTCAATGTTGAGTGACAATGTCCTCCCCGGGATTCCCAATTTCTGCCTGAACAGGAAGAATCCGTTCGCAGTCCAGTTGTTGTTGTCGCCCGTATTGTTGTTGAAACCTTCATTCTTGTTCACTGAAGCTGCATCAGCACTGCTTCTGCTGTCTGTGGAGAATTTCGAGAACTCGGTGAAGTCACCCTTTCCGAAGTTGAACTGAGGCTGGAAAAGGATAGACGTATTGTCCGAGAACTTGTGCTCCAGGCGCATACCGAAACGGTGCCCGTAGGTGTTGTTCAGATTATAACCGTCATTGTTGTAAATGAGACTTGAACCATCATCCAGAAAAGTGGTTTTATTACTCTTCTCCTTGACGTCGGTCTTTGTCCCGTTGAAAAGGTAGTTGGCACCGAGGTCCATCTTGTCGCCTAAGAGGTCCCAAGAACCGTTTACGCCACCCATCCACGAGGTGGTGATACCATTGTTCTTGCCCCAGCCGCCATGGCCACGGCCCATACCGCCGCTACGCATACCTCTCATCATTGACCCTGCAAGGTCGTTGAATCCGCGGTTGTTCGTATTGTTGCCGTTCAGGATGATGCTGAGCTGGCTCTTGTCCGTGAATCTTCCTATGAATGCGGCACCCTGGTATCTCCAGTCGCCGTTTCCGTTAGCGGTGTTTTCTGGCCAGTCGTGTCCGCCGCCGGCCATCACATTGCCGAAAAGCCCGTTCATCATGCCTTTCTGCACAGTCAGGTCGATGACGGTCTCTTCCTGTCCGTCATCTATACCGGTAAACTGAGCCTGGTCGGATTTCTTCTGAACGACCTTGACCTTATCCACAATCTTCGCCGGGATATTCTTGGAAGCCAACTGGGGATCGTCCAGGAAAAATGTCTTGCCGTCGATTGTTATCTTGCTGATAGTCTGGCCGTTGGCTGTCACGGAGCCGTCAGTCCCTACTTCCACTCCAGGGAGTTTCTTCAGCAGGTCCTCAAGCATGTCATTGTCCGTGGTCTTGAACGAAGTGGCGTTATATTCTATCGTATCTTTCTTTATAACAATAGGATTGCCGGTTGCAGATACGCTCGCCGCATCCAGCACCTGCTTGTCCGGATCGAGTTTCACAATACCCAAGTTTACAGCGTCCTTCACCGTGATATCCTTGGTAAATGTCTTATATCCAAGTAATTCGGCTTTGAATGTGTAAGCCCCGGCCGGCACCTTCTCAAGTGTCGCCTTGCCCTTGTCGTCCGTGAGAGCGTATTTGCTCGCAGAAGTTGCTCCCGGTTTGGTGAGAGATACCGTGGCATAACCCACAGGCTCACCGTTTCCTGAGTCCTGCAGCACAACTGTCACAGTCCGTGTCTGCGCAGACGCTCCAAAAGAAAGCACGAGCATTGAAACCAGCCCGCACACCATAGCAATGATTCTCTTCATTGTTCGTTCATTTTACAAAATAGATGGGCACCAATCAGACCCAAACGACAATTTAGACGCACCGGAGCCGCATAAGTTTAAGAGCCCGGCGAAAAAATATGGAATAAAATGCCGTTATTTTACCCTGTCGGGATTCTGGGCAATGAATTTTTCCCAGGAAGTGGAAGATTTTATTCCTGCCAACGGTGAAAGCAGCTGATAATGATGGCACATCGCGATAGCCAGCGCGTCAGTCGCATCGAGATGTTTTTCCTCAATGTCGATTCCGAGAGTCCTCTGAAGTATGTTGTTTACCTGCTCCTTGGAAGCGGCTCCGTTGCCCGTAACTGCCTCCTTGGCCTTTCTCGGAGCATATTCGGTAACTGGGATGTTCCTGGTGGATGCGGCCAGCATCGCCGCGCCCTGCGCCCTGCCGAGCTTCAGAATCACCTGCGCGTTCTTTCCGTAGAAAGGCGACTCCAGGGCCATCTCATCCGGAGAGTGCCTGTCGCAGACTTCACCTATTTCATTGAAAATGCGCACGAGCTTCCGGTAAGGGTCTTTTTCCTTTCTCAGGTCAATGACCCCCATCTCCACGTACTCGGCCTTGCTGCCTTCTGTACGAATGACCCCGAAGCCAAGAATGTTGGTTCCGGGGTCTATTCCCAATATCGTCTTCACTTGTCTTAGTCAATGTAGTCGAACCCGGTATATGGGCGGAGAACTTCAGGGATGACGATTCTGTCCTCTTGCTGGTTGTCCTCAAGCATTGCTGCAACGACACGAGGCAGAGCCAATGAACTTCCGTTCAATGTGTGGCAGAGCTGCATCTTGCCGTTCTCATCCTTGTATCTGAGGTGCAGACGGTTAGCCTGGTATGTCTCGAAGTTGGAAACTGAAGAAATCTCCAGCCATCTTCCCTGGGCTGCTGACCACAGTTCGAAGTCGTATGTGATAGCGGATGTGAAACTCAGGTCACCACCGCAGAGGCGGAGAATCCTGTACTTGAGGCCAAGTTTGTTCACGAGGCTCTCTACGTGTGCAATCATCTCATCCAGAGCAGCATAAGAGTCTTCCGGCTTCTCGATTCTGACGATTTCCACCTTGTCGAACTGGTGAAGTCTGTTCAGGCCCCTCACGTCTTTTCCGTAAGAACCTGCCTCACGACGGAAGCAAGGAGTGTAGGCTGTCAGCTTCTGCGGGAACTGGTCATTGTTCAGGATGACATCCCTGTAAATGTTGGTTACAGGCACTTCAGCTGTAGGAACCAGATAGAAGTCATCGAGACCTACGTAGTACATCTGGGCCTCCTTGTCAGGGAGCTGGCCTGTACCGAAACCTGAAGCCGCATTGACCATGACAGGAGGTTCGATCTCCTTGTAGCCAGCGGCAGTATTGTTGTCGAGGAAGAAACTGATCAATGCCCTCTGGAGTTTCGCGCCCTTGCCTTTATATACAGGGAAGCCCGCGCCTGTGAGCTTTACGCCGAGGTCGAAGTCGATGATGTCGAATTTCTTGGCGAGTTCCCAGTGCGGAAGCGCGTTCTCCGGCAGCTTGATTTCAGGGCCGCCCATCTTGACCACCTGATTGTCCTCAGCTCCTTTTCCAGAGACTACCAGGTCGCATGGAATATTAGGGAGGAGAACAAGCTGTGACTCAAGTTCTTTCTCTGTAGCGTCAGCCTTTGCAAGAAGCTCTGTAGAACGTGCCTTGAGTTCGGCAACTTCTTTCTTGGCTTCTTCTGCCTCTGCCTTTTTGCCTTCTTTCATAAGTCCTCCGATGAGACCTGCCTTCTGCTTCTGCTGAGAAAGAAGACCGTCGCTCTCAGTCTGGAGAGCTCTTCTCTGTGTGTCAAGTTCGAGAACCTTATCGACGATTGCTTTTGCGTCGAAGTTTTTGACTGCAAGCTTCCTGACTACGAAATCCGGATCGTCACGAAGCATCTTAAGTGTCAACATGATATTTTATGATTTAATTTTGTCTGCTATATGCTTTCCAATGAAAAAAGGAGGACCGCACACCGAAACTCGAAGTGCAATCCTCCAATGTCTTTCAAGACCCTTCGAGTTTAGTTCTCAAAAGGGACAACCGACACGTATGACTTGTTCTCTTTCTTTCTTGTAATGAGAACCGTTCCGTCAACGAGGGCGTAAAGAGTGTGGTCTTTACCCATACCTACGTTCTTGTCCGGGTTGTGGACTGTGCCTCTCTGGCGAAGGATGATGTTACCGGCCTTTACTACCTCACCACCGAATTTCTTGAATCCGAGACGTTTGCTCTGTGACTCACGACCGTTCTTAGAACTACTTTGACCTTTTTTATGTGCCATAATTCAAATTCTCCTTTAATTTAGCGATCTGTAAAAAATTAAGCGATAGAGTCGATGCGGATCTTTGTAAGTTTCTGACGGTGACCGTTTGATTTCTGGTATCCTTTACGACGGATCTTCTTGAAAACGATAACCTTCTTTGCCTTTACGTCATCTGCGAGAACTGTTGCCTTTACAACTGCACCCTCTACGTAAGGGACTCCGACCTTTACTGCTCCTTTGTTATCGAGGAGAAGAACCTTGTCGAACTCTACCGTCTCATCCTTCTTCGATGCGAGGCGGTTTACGAAAATCTCTGCACCAGCTTCTACTTTGAACTGCTGGCCTGCAATTTCAACGATTGCGTACATTATATAAAAACTTATTAAGTTTCGGCTGCAAGCGTCCGTTTCTGCACGGAACTTATAAGGCTTGTCAGTCATCTGATTTTATTTTTGGACTGCAAATTTAATGGATTTCTGCCATTCCGCAAAATTTTTTACTAATTTTGTTTTCCGGAAGTCGTTAGTGCAAAACCCGTTGGGCACTTTTTCGACGATTGCTTGGTAATCCTGCCAGGCAATCCTGCTTGTGCAACTCGAAAAATTTAAACGTATGGATACTCCATTCCAGTTTGCTGACTATGTGACCGGTAAGTATTTCATCGGGCGTCGTTCTGATTGCATTACATTGTCAAATCTCTTGACCCAGGGCGAAAGCGTCGCCATCTGGAGTCCTCTGAAATCAGGCAAGATGTCCGCGGTCCAGCAGACTCTGCTCAATATGAGGACTTCCGGCAAGCAGTTTCTGATGTGCAGTTTGGACCTCACGAATATCCACGATGCCGAGCTGTTCATAAGACGGTTTGCAGGTGCCGTGATTTCATCCGTTTCCACAGTCCCGCAGGACTATCAGGACAATGCCTCCAAGTATCTGGCCGGCACATCTCTGGAGTTTGACGCGCAGTCGTTTTCTGTTACGGGAAGAGTCTTCTCTGACAATGCCCCGGTCGGTGCGGCTGAGATTTCCGCCGTGGCTGAGCTGCCTTTCCGCATTGCCGAAGAAAAGAATGTGCAGTTCATCATTGTCCTCAATGAGTTCGAAAACATTGACTCAGACGAGGGTGAGAAATTCTTCAGGGTGTTGGACGCGTCGATTTCTGCCCGCATCCAGGCAAGGACCCCTCGCTGCTCCTTCATTTTCCTGGGCTCCAGGGCCAATGCGATGGAGAGTATCTTCATGCGCCGGAAGTTTTTCTGGAAGAGCGTGGAAAAGTATTCATTGTCAATGATTTCCGACGCTGAAATAGCGGATCACGTGCTGAAAGGCTTTTCTGTGGGCGGCAAGGTCATCGAGCGCGACCTGATACAGGTGGTCTGCGGGCTGTTTCGCAACAACATTTGGTATATCAACAGCTTTTTCTTCATCTGCGATGCATTGTCCAAGGGCTATATAAGTGAAATCACTTTCAATGATGCGCTTTCCTGTATGGTTTCTGCCAATCTGCCGAGGTTCAAGGCCATTATGGACGACCTTACCGGATTCCAGGAGCGTTTCCTGAAGGCGGTGCTCGACGGCAATGTCAAGTTTAGTACGACGGAAGTCATTGAAAACTACAGACTTAACTCTTCGGCCAATGTCAAGAGACTCAAGGAAGCTCTTATGAAGAAAGAGGTGCTTTCGTTCAATGACAAGGACGAGCCGTCCGTTCAGGACCCTCTTTTCGAGTATTGGCTCAGAAAATATTACTTTAATTCGTAAACTGTTATGAAACAGAAACTTGTGGTGCTTACAGGCGCCGGTGTGAGCGCCGAGAGCGGAATCAGCACGTTCCGTGACAATGGCGGTCTGTGGGACAATTACGACCCGCAGCAAGTCGCGTCCATCGAGGGCTGGTACAAGAATCCGGGCCTGATGCTCGACTTCTATAATATAAGGAGGCATGAGCTCGAAGGGGTAAGACCCAATGACGCACACCGTGCCATCGCTTCGCTTCAGGATAATTTCAATGTCAATGTGATAACGCAGAATGTGGATAATCTTCATGAGAGGGCTGGCAGTTCCAATGTCCTCCATCTTCACGGAGAATTGACGAAAGTAAGGCCTGAGAACTGCTGCAATGAAGAAGACGGATTTTCAGAGAAGACTGTCTTCGATATCGGTTATTCGGAGGTGCATCTTGGTGACAAGGCCCCGAATGGACACCAACTGCGTCCTCACATCGTCTGGTTCGGCGAGCCGGTGCCGAAAATTGAAAGAGCCATTGACATAGTGTCCGACGCAGACATCCTTCTGATTGTCGGCACGTCGCTGAGTGTCTATCCTGCAGCGGGCCTGTACCGCTACGCATCGCTCGACACGCCGATTTATCTGATCGATCCGGGGCAGGTCAATGTCCGTGACAGCAGGATCCAGCATATCATGGCCAAGGCCACTGACGGAATGAAAATTTTTCAGGAAAAAATCGGTCAATGATTGTCGGAAATCCGGATAATTGTTGTAACTTTGCACCCGCTAATTCAGGATGGATACACGTAACTCATTCGGTTTTAGGAATTTATTAAAAAAAGGAGGTGATTCAGATATGATTATTGTACCGCTTAAGGAAGGTGAGAACATCGAGAGAGCTCTCAAGAGATTCAAGAGGAAATTCGAAAAAACAGGTGCTATCCGCGAGCTTCGTGCCAGAAAGAACTTCGTGAAACCATCTGTCAGGAAGAGAGAGCAGCTTCAGAAGGCTATCTACGTACAGCATCTGCAGCTTGAGGACGAGCAGTAAACCTGCCTTGTACAGTTAATATATCTGAAAATGATATACGCCGGTTGGAAATCCGTTTTCCAGCCGGCTTTTTTCGCATTATTTACTATCTTTCCCGCCTGTCGGCGGCTAATATAATTTTCTTCTTACTATATTTGTAAGTTTAGTGAAATAGAATGAAAGTACTTCTGGCAATAAATGGATATGGATAGAGGTAAAGAAAATAAGTCATTGAAAAGCAAGTGGTTCCGCTGGCTTAAAATTACAGTGGCCACAGTGGTCGGAATATGGGCGGCGATGCTCGTGGTATTGCAGTTTCTGCTGAATTCTTCGTTCTTGACAAAAATGGCGGAGAAATATATTCCGGAATATGTGGACGCCGATGTGCACATAGGGAAAATCAGCGCGTCCATGCTGAAAAGTTTCCCGAACCTTCAGCTCGATGTGGAGGATGTGGTGGTCACATACCCTCACGACAGGTATGCACGTTACGACTCAGTCGGCATTGACGGAATCCTTCGCCATGCGGGCAGGGCGGAATCTGCTGACACATTGGCGGCTATCCGCAAGACCACATTGTCAGTCAATTACTTGAAGGCGTTGTTCGGAAGAATCCATATCCGCGAGGTCAGCATGGACAAACCGCATTTCTTCGCGCATTACTATGGTGGTGAAGATGCGAACTGGAATGTCCTGAAAGTGCAGGCGGTAGTGGACGAGGAAGCGGAAAGCGACACTACAGCCACTTCATTGCCCCCGATAGTCGTGAACAAGATCAATATGGCAGGACGGCCGACGATAGTCTATACGGACTGTGCCGACACTATTTATGCGGCGGTTCTCCTCAAGCAGCTCAAGTTCGACGGCAAACTGACCAATGTCTCGACATCAGCCAACCGGCTGGGCCTCAAGGTGGACAGCCTCTTCGTGTCCGGAAGATTGCCGGCCGATACATTGGCTGTGGCAATGGATCATTTCCATATTCATGAGAATGACAAGGTCATGAGCGTGGATGCTACAGCCAAGACATTCCTCGGAATGAGCGAATATGGCCGTATAATGCTCCCTCTGTCAGTAAAGGGTGACATCAGTTTCCCTAAATCGGATGAAGTTGCCAAGGTTTCATGGCGTGACTTCGAGGCTTCCGTGGCTACTGTGAATATCAAGGGAATGGGCGATGTGGCATACTATGGGGACAGCACCTATGTAAGAGCTGAGGCATCCATCAATGACTGCCGCGTTTCGGAACTGATAGACTATTTCGGAAAGAATTTCTTCCCTGAGGCAGAGCAGCTCAAGACGGATGCGAAAGTCACGTTTACGGCGCTCTGCGACGGATATTGGAACCCTGCCAGGAACACGTTGCCTGAGCTGATAGCTGAACTGGTGCTTCCGAAAGCTGCTGTGGATTATCCGGGAATCCCTTCCGGAACAGTAGCGGCGGACATCAATGCCGCTACGGACAATGTCGGGAAACTGGATGTCAACATTGACAATGTCTGTCTGAACTTCGGCGGTATCGATCTCGATGTGTCCGGAACGGTGTCCGACCTTGCGGGGGATGACCCTCTTATGGACATTGAGGGAATCGCTTATGCGTCGCTCGATGAGATGATGGCGCTCGTGCCGGATTCGTTGGGCTACAGCGTCTCCGGAGATTTGGACGGAGTGCTTACCGGTAAGATCAGGATGTCGCAGCTGAACATGTACAATTTCTACAAGGCACGGCTTGACGGCTATGTCAGAAGCAGGAATATTGTGGTGAAATCTCAGGCGGACACCCTGGATGCATGGATAGGCGGCCCTGAAATCGCCATCTCCACCATAAAGAACAAGGTGGACAGCAGTATCCCGAAAGGTACTGAGGTTCTGGCTCTTACGGCCAAGGTGGACTCGCTGTCCGCAACATGCGGCAAGGATATTAAGGTGAATGTCACCGGTGTCAATGCCGAAGCCCAGAATGCAGCACGGATAAATTCAGGCGAACTGGAAGGGGATAAGCACCCGCTGGTGGGAACGGTCTCCATGAAGAAGCTTCTGTTCAATGGTACTGATTCCCTGTTTGCAGGCATCCTTGGCTCGACTAATACTTTCAATTTCTCGCATAAAGTCAGAGGGGACAAGCTGGAGCCGAGATTGTCAGTGTCAAGTTCCAATTCGAGGATATTCGCCCGTGAAGGCGTGAACAGATACGGTTTCAAGGATGCCAACTTCTCGGCATCAGCGGTGATGACTGCGTATGAAAGCAACCAGCGCAGACATCATTTCCTGGATTCGTTGCAGAGGGTTTATCCGGGAACGCCTCGCGATTCGCTGTTTGTCAAGATGATAAGGGCGAGGATGGCAGGACGTCCTGTGCCGGATTTCATCAAGGAGGCGGATTTCCGGAAGAAGGACATTGACATAACTCTCAATGAGACGATGGCCAAGTATCTGAAGGAGTGGAATCTGGCCGGAAGTCTCAATATCAGCAAGGGTATGGTGATCACTCCATATTTCCCGTTGAAGAACGTCATCGAGGATGTGAGGGGAACGGTTACCAATGATGCTGTCCATCTGGACAACTTCACATTCAGGCCGGGAGCGTCTGATATTTCGGCAAACGGCGTCCTGAGCGGTCTGCGCAGGGCATTGCTCGGCCGGGGTCCGCTGAAACTGGACCTGAAGCTGACGTCGCAGAAGATTGATGCCAATGAACTGCTTACCGCATACACGGCCGGCACCAAGTTCACTCCGCAGTCCATTGTCAATGTCTCTTCAGAGGATGATGCCACATATCTGGCCAAGGTTTCACAGGCCCACGAAGCGGTCCAGGACAGTGCCTATGCTCTCGTGGTAGTTCCGGCGAACCTGATAGCGAACATCTCGCTCCAGGCCAATGAGGTGAACTACTCGGATCTGAATGTGACCTGGCTTGCTGCGGACATGACGATGAAAGAGCGTTGTATCCAGCTGACCAATACATTGGCCATCTCCAATATGGGAGATATCTTCTTCGAAGGTTTCTATTCCACCAAGAGCAAGCAGGACATCAAGGCCGGTTTCGACCTGAATCTTTCCGACATCACGGCGGACAAGGTGGTCCAGCTGTTTCCGGCGGTGGATTCGATAATGCCGATGCTTACTTCGTTCAAGGGAATGCTCGACTGCGAAATGGCGGCTACCACGGACTTGGATACCAATATGAATTTCGTTACCAAGTCAATGAACGGAATCATGAAAATCAGCGGCAGGGATGTGGTCCTGGAAGAGAGCCCTGAGTTCAGGAAGCTCGCCAAACTGCTGATGTTCAAGAACAAGAAGATGGGCAAGGTGTCCGACATGTCAGTTAGCGGTCTTATCAGCGACAACAAGCTGGAGGTGTTCCCGTTTGTTCTGAAGATCGACCGTTACACATTGGCAATGAGCGGACAGCAGAACTTCGACCAGTCGTTCAAGTATCACGTTTCAGTGCTCAAGTCGCCGATTCCGTTCCGCTTCGGAATAAATATCTTTGGAAACTTCGACAACTGGAAGTACCGTATAGGCAAGGCCCAGTACAAGAATACCAAGGTGCCTGTTTTCACGGCGCAGATAGACACGCTGCAGATGAACCTTGTCCGCTCTATCCACAATATCTTTACGAAGGGTGTTGATCTGGCTGTCAAGCAGAATGTTCAGATGCGCAGTTCCATCGACTCGCAGAAAGTCGCCATGGGCTTCAACCCTGATGCCAAGCTGGATTCACTGGACGGCGGACACAGGAAGATGCTGGATTCGCTCCAGACGGCTTATGACACCCCTGTGGACTCTGCATTGAATGCGCGTATGGATTCACTTAGCCTGATTCCTGTAGTGCAGGAGGAGGAAGGGGAGTCCCAGAAGCAGCAGTTCGTTCAGGACAATACGACCCGCGAGGACAGGAAGGCGGCCCGCCGCAGAAAACGTGAACAGAAACGTCAGGCTAAAAATAGTGAAGCGGCAGTCTTGCCGGTGGAGGACAATGAAAATGGACAGTAGCGATTACATAGAGGTAAAGGTCAGCATTGAACCTTTTTCTGAAGAGAATGCGGAGATTCTGGAAGCGATGCTTTCGGATCTGCCTTATGACTCTTTCGTGATAGGCGAAAGTGATGTGAAATGTTATATCCAGAAGTCGCAGTTCGACAGGTTCGCATTGAAGGCTGTGCTTTCCGGTCTGCCGTTCAAAACCTCGTTTGAGGCTGCTCCAGTGCCGTTCCATAACTGGAATGCACAGTGGGAAAATGCTTTTCAGCCGATTGTCGTGGATGGCAAGGTAACCATAAAGCAGGCCGATGACAGGACTTCTCCGCGGACGAGGTACAATATCCGTCTCCGCCCTGAGATGGCGTTCGGCACCGGCCATCACGAAACCACTTATATGATGATGGAGACGATGCTGGAAGATGCCGGTGAAATCCGCGACAATGTGGTTATGGATATGGGTTGCGGCACTGCCCTGCTCGCGATTCTGGCTGCCAAGATGGGGGCTTCGAGAGTTTTCGGCATTGACATAGATGCTGTCGCTGCGCGCTCGGCTTATGACAATGCAAGGCTGAACCGCGTCGGGCACAAGGTGGAGACCTATTGCGGAGATGCTTCGCTTCTTCAGGCCGGAAAGTACAATGTGCTCCTTGCCAATATCCACCGCAATATTATCCTGATGGACTTGCGCACTTATGTAAAGTCATTGAAACAGAACGGATTGCTGCTGCTTAGCGGCTTCTATGAAGACGACGTGGAGGACATATTGGAAGAAACCGGAAAATACGGGCTGCGGCTCGAGGGGCATAAAACACGCGACGGATGGTCCTGCCTCAAGTTGAGGAAAGAGTCACCCGTCACAGTGTCTTCTATATTGTCGTAATTAACTTACTATCCCTTGCCGGACGGCTTGCCTGCGATGGATGAAAGGCCCGGCCAGTCGCTGATGTTGCAGCTGTTCTTGACTCCTTCCGGAGCAAGAGGGAAGAACTCGAATTCTCCTCCGATCATTTTCTCGATTTCAGAAACCGAGTAGATGTAGTCTGCAAGTGGCGGAAGCGAATTGAGTTTTTTTCCTGTGAAGCTCTGTGGGAACCAGAATCCAATCGCCATCACTTCATCTGCTGAGCATTCCCAGATAGGTTTGCCTGTTGAGCCGCTCTTCGTCCTCATGACGAGTTTGTATCTGGCGGTCGGCATAAGGCAATCCTTTGATTTCGAACTGGTTTCTCCCCAGTTGCAGGCATCTTTAAGTACCCATGTGTCATCACCGTAATAGCATCCGACGACCACGTAAAGCGTGTCGCTGCATCTCCACTCGTTAGGCAGGATGTATTCCACCATTGACCAATGGGAGTCTGTTTCGGTCTCATTCAGATACCGTTCAGGAGCAATGTTGGTAGGATAGAAGGTCTGAGTGTTGAGGTCAAACAGTTTGCTGGAGTTTCCGCAGCCTCTTTCAGCCGAGCGCATCATGTGTCCTTTGCCGACTGTATTCTTTGAAGGCAGTGGTGACCAGTAATAATATTTGTCGCTTGGCTTTCCGCTTGTTGCGCTCCACGGCCAGCTGTCCCAGTCGCTTGCGTATATGATCGACTGCTCGCTTTCGCTGAAGGACGGGTCTGGTCTCCAAGGATCAGGTCTCGGACGGGTGTAGCCTCCTTCCCAATAGATTTCATGACAAGGATAGGCTACCCACATAGGGTTGTGGCGACGGATGTCGTAGCAGGCTTCATAATTGCGGACGTCCTTTTGGGACCTGTAGGTTTTCCCTCTGTGGTCCACATATTTGTAGTCGGCATTGGCTTTGAGCGTGGCAGGTCTTTCGATATAATCCTTGCCCGGCTCCGCTCCGTGTCCGAAATCGAATGTCTCAGAGGCGGTATCGGTGGTCGTCACGAGTCTGAGGTCGTCAGTGCGGCCCTGTGCTCCGTCTGCAAGAGCGGTGATCTTTATGTTCAGCCTGGTGGTTTCGGTGGCGCTTACTTCGAAGACGGATGTGGCAAGAAACCAAGACTGGCCATATTTCTGGACTGTGTAGTTCAGATTGTAGCTCTTCTTGTCATGCTCATCGGAAACAGTGATGGTGAAGGTCTTGTTCGGCACTACGTCCTTCTTGAATGCGCACATTCCGACCGTGAGTTTGTAAGTGCGTTTGTCTGACGGCAGTCCGATGCCGTTGATTTCTATCCGGGCGCCGTCTCTGCTGTAATATACTCCATTGACTCCAGAAGCTCCGGGATATCCGGTGGACGAGAAACTGCTTCGCACGGAGGTGTAGGAGCCGTCATAGGTGACAGTGGCAATGCCAGTGCCTTCCATGTTGCGGCAGTCGCTCCATGTGTCGAAGTAATTGTTGTTGTCATTGGATTTCACCTTGTCGAGATTGTCATAGTAAATGATGGTCTCAGATGGTTCCGGTTCTGGTTTTGGATTCGGTTCCGGCTCGGGTTCTGGTTCTGGATTCGGTTCTGGATTCGGTTCAGGTTCCGGCTCGGGTTTTGGAGCAGGCTGCTCCTGATCTGGCTTTTCCGGTACGCTCTCCGGCTTACATGCATTGAAACCGAAAACAAGCGTAACAATCAGTAGGATGGGTAATATGTATTTTCTCATAATATGTAGTTTCTAAACTGATGACCGTCTCTTTTGCCGACCAGTTCGACATCCCGCAATTTAGTAAAAAATATTCAGTAATCCGTAAGCGTCTCCGCGGTTACGTATTAACGCGTTTTTTTGTGGTTCCGTACTTTTGCCCATGAAAATCTCAAGAACAGATTAACATGGAAACAAAGGGCCAGTGTCTCCGAGTTTTGTGGCGCAACCTGCAAGTTCCTATGTATCAGCTGTTTAACCGAAATCAGAGTTGCGGTTTTTACAACTCTGAAAGTGCCTAAAGCGCTGATAGTCAGCGGAATACGTGCTGCGCGTCCTGGTGGGAGTTGTCAGACGGCATTGTGCCTCATAAAACTGTAAATGTTCAGAAGCATTATCTTTTATCCAGATTTGAGCAGATATAAAAACTTTTCTATATTTGCCTCGTCAAAACAACCACAGACTTCAATGGGAAAGACGGATGACAGCGGATTTGTGAACGGACTCAGAACAGGTGATGCCGAGGCGTGGCGTCATCTCTTTGTCCGTTATTATGCTGTGTATCTGCGATTTGTCACCAAGATTGTTGGAGATGCGAACTCGGCGAAAGACATAGTCCAGGAGGTCTTTATGAAACTGTGGAAGAATCGCGACCGGCTTGATTCTGTCGCCTCGGTGGAAAAATTGCTCTATGTGATAGCTAGGAACAGCGCATTCACTTTTCTTCGTGACAGGAAGTCATTTGCGCAGGTGGAAGAGTCCAAAATAGAGGACAAAACTATGCTTTCAGTGGAGGAGGAACTGCTCCGGAAAGAACGCAGGAAAATGCTTGATGATGCTGTGAAAACATTGCCAAAGCAGCGTAAGACCGTGATTGATATGAAAATGGAAGGGAAGACAAACCGCTCAATATCCGAAGAACTCAAATTGTCGGAAAAGACAGTTGAGAGACATATCACTCTGGCACTCAGCGAACTGAAAACCAAGTTTCGGTCGTAGGAGTAAATTTTTCTTTTTCTGATTGGGGGATTCTCCTCCTTTTCGAGTTTATTGTACAGTATGAGCTCGAATTCAGATAAAAACATAAGTAAATTTCAGGACTTGCTTCTGGAGAATGAGGATAGTCCCCAGTTTGATGTGGTTCTTGGCGAACTGCTCAGGCAGGCGGAGTCTGAAGTTTCAGGGAAGGACGTCTCGATGGGCGAGGCGGCTTTCGATAGTTTTGCGAAAAATGTCGGTCTGACAGTCCGCAAGAGATGGCATTCGGCGCTGCGCATTGTCTCGAACATTGCCGCGGCTTTGTTCATCCCGCTGCTGTTCACCTGCCTTTGGCTCTCATTTGGAGCAGGTGGTGAGACGGAGACCGTATGGAATGAGATTTCCACGGCATATGCGGAAAATGCTTCAGTGGAACTATCCGACGGGACATCTGTGAAAATCGGTCCGTGCAGTCGTCTGATATATCCGGACAAGTTCTCATCTTCTGAAAGAAAAGTATTTATCAGCGGAGATGTTCTCTTTGATGTCGCAAAGAATCCTGAGAAGAAATTCGTCGCAGTTTCCGACAATATGGATGTAATCGTCCACGGAACCCGCTTTCACGTGTCCTCTTTTATGGATTCCAAAAATGAGGAGGTCGCGCTTCTCAACGGTTCTGTAGAGCTTTGTATGCGCGCCGACGGGACATCCGTAAAGCTCGTTCCCGGCGATATCATACGCTATGACAAAGAAAAAGGCAATATAAAAAGATTACATTTCGATGTCAATAGTTATGAACGGGTTCTGGACGTCGATGGACTTCAGTTTGTCGATGCCGCACTCTCAGAGATAGTCGGCACGCTTTCACGCCGCTTCAAGGTGGATATCAGCGTGGAGGACAGCATCGCGGGGGAAAAATACTATGCGTCGTTCATTAACGGGGAAAATCTCGATGAGATACTGAATGCGCTCAATGTAGAGCGGCATTTCAGAATCAATCACATTAATAACAAAATTAAACTAACAGTAAGATGAACCTGAAATCTTTTAACAGGGTACTCGTCGCCTTGCTGACCGCAGTTTTTCTGTCGTGTGCACTGGGGTACGCCCAGGACATAACGCTGAATATGCGTGATGTCAAAGTGTCGAGGGTAATCGCTGAAATCCAGTCCCGATATGGATATTCGGTGGTGGTCAAATCGTCAGGAATAGATATGGAGCGAAAGGTTTCCGTGTCTCTGGCGGATGTTGACGTTGAAACAGCTGTAAAAAAAGTGTTTGAGGGACAGCCAGTGTCTGTAAGCGTCAGCGGACGCACAGTGCTTGTTTCCGAGAGCCGTGTGGCGGTGGAAGACAATGTCGGCAGGCCTGACGAACGCTTCAACTTGAAAGGCAGCGTAAAATCCGATGACGGAGAAGCGTTGGTCGGAGCCGGGATTGTGGTCAAGGGACGCCAAGGAGCCGGAGCGGTCTCCGACATTGACGGAAAATTCAGTCTTGACGTCGCTTTGAATGAAATTCTCGTCGTTTCGTTTATAGGCTTTACGGACGTAGAAATTCCTGTCAGGAATACGGCTCCGCTTGAAATCGTTCTTTCCCCGGATACGGAGTTCCTCACGGAAACCGTGGTCATAGGCTATGGTACTCAGAAGAAAGTGAACCTTACCGGCGCAGTGTCAGTTGTTGACGGAGACAATCTGCGCAACCGTAATGCCGCTTCTGTGGGTGAGATGCTTCAGGGTGCAATGCCTAATGTCATGGTCAAGACTTCAGGACGTGCGGGCGATGGCGCTACAGTGAACATCCGAGGTGTGACCTCGATAGCCTCATCCACCGGACCTCTCATTCTCATTGACGGCGTAGAGGGGGACTTGCGTGATGTGAATCCGAACGATATCGAGTCTATTAGTGTTCTTAAAGATGCTTCGGCATCCGCAGTATATGGAGCGCGTGCCGGTTTCGGTGTTGTGCTCGTGAATACCAAGAACCCGACGGATGAAAAGATAAAGGTATCCTACAACGGAAAGTTCACTTTCGGAACATCCACGGTGTCAACAGATTTCGAGACCAGAGGCTATTACAGCGCATATATCAATGATATGTTCTACCGTACCTATCAGGGTACACCTTACACGACTTACACTGCAGAGGACTACCACGAACTGTGGATACGCCGTAACGACAAAGTGGAAGATCCGTCGAGACCTTGGGTAGTCGAGAAGGATGGTGTATATAAATACTACGCCAATTTCGACTGGTACAATTATATGTTCAACAATACCCGTCCGACTCACGACCACAACCTGAGCGTAAGCGGAAGTACGGGGAAGGTGAATTTCCTCTTTTCCGGCAATTTCTATGACCAGACTGGAGCCAAGGCGATAAAGCCGGATCATTATACCCACTATACTTTCCGTACGAAAATCGGAGTTAAGGTCACAGATTGGCTCGAACTCACCAACAACACCAACTGGTCGAGCCGTAAGCAGTCGTTCCCAGGTAGCTCCAGCGCTTTCAACCAATATTTCTCCAGCGCATGGAATCATGCCCTTGCGAGTATTGTCCCGATAAATCCGGATGGTACATTTGTTTACTACTCTTCAACAAGCCCTACATACAGGGTGACAAACGGAGTTCACGCAATCGCCGAATACGGCAAGCATGATATGGCGGACAAGAATACAGAACTCAGGACTACCTTTGAAGCCGTTATCAAACCGGTGAAACAGTTTGAGATAAGGGCAAATTATTCCTACACCGACTTGATGTATTATGCGTTCAACCGTTTCGTGGATGTCCCTTATTCCCGCATACCGGGCAAGATTCTCTATATGTCGGCTTCTGACGAGGCTGCTAAAGACAGAATCCAGGAGAGTTACAACACTACCCGCAGGAATGTCTTCAATGCTTATGCGACTTACGGAGATGTTTTCGGAGAAAAGCACGACTTCAAGGCCATGGCCGGTGTCAATTACGAGTACAAATACTACAAGACGAATTATATGCGTCGCTACGATCTCTTGAGTGAAGAAATTTCGGATTTCAACATTGCTGTAGGCGACAACATATATACCCGTGGAGGTCAGAATGACTATGCTGTTCTCGGTTTCTTCTATCGTCTCAACTATGCCTACGCAGACCGTTATCTGGTCGAGACTAGCGGACGTTACGACGGAAGTTCGCGTTTTGCCAAGGGACGTCGTTTCGGATTCTTCCCGTCATTCTCCCTCGGTTGGAGAATCAGTGAGGAGCCGTTCTTCAAAAATGCGAAGCATGTGGTCAATAACTTGAAACTCAGGTATTCCTATGGCTCCCTTGGAAACCAGAGCGCAGTGGGATATTATGATTACATACAGACAATCAGCACCTCAGGCCAGCTCAATTACCGTTTCGGTGAGGGACAGAAAGTTTATTACGCCAATGAGTCTTCACCGAATGCATCAGACATATCATGGGAGAAGATATACACAAATAATATCGGACTCGATCTCTCGATGTTCAGAGGTAGGCTCAACTTCAGCGGAGATGCATATATCCGCGATACGAAGGATATGATAATGCAGAGTCAGGCACTTCCTTCCACTTACGGCGCTGCTGCTCCGAAAAACAATTCGGCGGACCTTCGCACTCTCGGTTATGAGTTCACGATTTCGTGGAATGACAGTTTCCGTCTTGCCGGCGACGATTTCAGTTATGGCATCAGTTTCGGCCTTGGTGACAATGTTTCATATGTCACGAAATACGACAATCCGAACAAGACGCTGGCAAGCCCATACGTAGGGCAGAAACTCGGAGATATCTGGGGCTACCGTATAGGAGGACTCTTTGCGACGAATGCAGATGCAATGGCATACAAAGTGGATCAGAGTGCTGTAAATGATATGATCAACACGGAGATTGTGGATACAGGACTCCACGCCGGCGACCTCAAGTTCCTTGACCTGGACGGAAACGGGAAGATTGAGCCTACGACTTCGGCAGATGATGTAAAAGATATGGTCGTAATCGGAAATTCACTTCCGCGCTATAACTTCAGCGGAACGCTGAGTCTCGGATGGAAAGGCATAGACTTCTCCATGATGTTGCAGGGTATTGGACGTCAGAATATGTATCCTAGTACCGAAGACTATGCTTTCTGGGGACCGTATTCCCGTCCTTACGTTTCATTCATTCCGAAGGATTTTATGAGCAGGGTATGGTCGGAGACCAATCCGAATGCGTATTTCCCGAGGCCGAGGGGTTATGTCGCCCTCATGACCAACAGAGAACTAGGAGCGGTAAACGACCGCTATCTCCAGAGTGTCGGCTACTGCCGTCTGAAAAATCTTACCATTGGCTACACTCTTCCTGAGAAGTGGCTTGAGAAGATGCATATGACCAAGTTCCGCATCTTCTTCTCAGGTGAGAACCTCGCTACTTTTACTGCGCTGAAGAGCCGGTACATTGACCCGGAACAGGCGTCATCATCGCTCACATGGAAAAATGGAAGAGGAGCAGGAATGGTCTATCCGTACGCGAGAACATTCACTTTCGGACTTGACATAACACTTTAATTCTGGAGGACAATGTATATGAAAAAATCAATGATAAAAGGAATTGTATCCGTCATTTTTGCATCAGCATTGTTGTGCTCCTGCGATCTTCTGGATCTCACGCCAAAGGCTGCTGTGACTGTGAAGACATATTTCAAGAACGAATCGGAGCTGGAACTTTATGCAAACCGGTTCTATAGCGATATTCTCCCTGGAGGAAACGGAATATACAAGGAAATCGGTGACAATATGATTTGGATTCCGCTTGCGAGTGAGGTTAGTCTCACACGTACCGTTCCTGAAAAGGGCGGAGGCTGGTCTTTCGAAGCTCTCAGGCATATCAACTTCCTGCTTGAGAATATCGGCAATTGCCCTGATGCGGCAGCTGTGCGGAAATATACCGGTGTTGCCAAATTTTTCAGGGCACACTACTATTTCAATATGGTGAAACGTTTCGGAGATGTTCCGTGGCTTGACCACGTTCCGGGAACCGATGATCCGGCTCTCTATAAAGCCCGGGATTCCCGCGACTTCGTTATGGAAAAGGTCATCGAAGACATCGATGAAGCAATCAGACTTTTCAAGAAAGAAAACAGTACGAAAGACCTCTATCACGTGACTTGGTGGACGGCTATGGCACTCAAAAGCCGCATCTGCTTGTTTGAGGGTACTTTCCGCAAATATCATGGCCTTGCGGATTCGGAAAAATGGCTTCGCCTATGTGTGGAATCATCAGACGCACTCATGAATGCCCCGCGTGGCTATTCTCTCTACACATCCGGGACTCAGCCATACCGCGATCTCTTCACCTCTGACAACGCAAAATCCGTTGAGGTTATCCTTGCGAGGGATTATGACCAGTCAGCATCCCTCCCGAATTCCGTTTTGGGAACTTTCAATACTCCTGGTGAGGGCCGTTGCGGCTTTACCAAGAAATTCGTAAACAGCTATCTTATGGCAGACGGAACGAGGTTTACGGACAAGCCAGATTATGACAAGATTGAATTTGTCAATGAAGTCTCAGGACGTGACCCGCGTCTTGCCCAGACTATCAGAACAACCAAGGGATTGAATTTTTCCAACTGCATAACGGGCTATCAGCCGCACAAATATATCGTTGAGGCGAACCTCAACTCAAGTGCTGCTTCCTACAATGACCTGCCGCTTTTCCGTATGGCGGAGATTTATCTCAACTATGCCGAAGCGAAGGCCGAACTTGGGGAAATCACGCAGGGAGACTTGGATATTTCGATAAACAAGATTCGTGCACGGGCTAAGATGCCTGATTTGAATCTTGGCGCGGCAAATGATTCTCCGGATCCATACCTGTCTTCTGCGGAGACCGGCTATGCCAATGTCACTGGTGCGAACAAGGGCGTGATTCTCGAAATCCGCAGGGAAAGGACAATAGAACTCGTGCTTGAGAGCCAGAACCGCTGGTGGGATTTGATGCGATGGAAGGAGGGTGCCTGCATAGGACAGAAAATGGAAGGCATCTACATTCCTGCCGACAAGATAGGAAAGGCTTATGACGTGAACGGTGACGGTAATGCTGACATCTGCGTCTATAGTGGCGCTCAACCTTCCGTGAAGGAGAACGTCACATGGTTCAACATTGACACAGACTACAAGCTTTCAGGGAACGGCTCCGGGAAAATAGTTTTCTTCTCCGATATGGTGAGGAAATGGAACGAAGAGCGTGATTATTTCTATCCGATTCCTAAGGAAGACATAATCCTTACGGGCGGAAAAATCGAACAGAATAAAGGATGGTAAAAATCAATGTTTATGAAAAGGATATATAAAATATCGGTATATGTTGTTACACTGATGCTGACGCTCGCGTCGCTTCTGTCTTGCCGCTATGACCCTTTGGATTCATATTCGAGGGTACCGCCGGACAGAACAGGAGACTCCAGTGAAGACACAGGAGGATTGGGAGGAGCCTTCGCTTCTGGTTTCGGAACTCCGGAATCTCCATATATTATTGCGACAGCGCAGCATTTGGCAAATATGCCACAGGGGCTGTCTCCGGAAGAAATGGTCTATTTCAGACTTTCAGCGGACATAGATATGAAAGACATCCCTTGGATTCCGCTCAACAATGCGGAGCCTTACAGTCGTTTTGTCGATTTTGACGGTGACGGACACGTCATCAAGAATCTCAATTGCAAAGGGCAGAGTTATTCGAGCTTTTTCGGAATACTCTGCGGTGAATGTCGCAATGTCGGGTTTCTTGACGCTGCGATTTCCGGCTCCAATGCTTCCGGAATCATCGCTGGCTATCTCGGTATCCGTTCCCCTAAGAACAGCAACTATGTCGGAAGCATAAAGAACTGCTTTGTCAGCGGCTCGGTCAGCGGGAATCCTGCCGGAGGAATAGTGGGAATGTCAGGAACTGCATATTCTCCGTATTCCTGTCAGATTGACAATTGCTATTCGTCTGCTCGTGTCAGCGCCTCTGGTCAGGGTGGCGGCATTGTCGGCAATATGCTGGACGGTGGCATTGTGACAAACGTATATGCTACAGGAAGAGTCTCTGCGGACAGAGCCTGTGGCGGTATAGCAGGTAATCTTGAGGGTGGTTCCTATCTCCAGAATGTGGTGGCTTGGAACAGTTCCGTTTCCGGACCTAAAGACAATACCGGTCTTGTGAGCGGGACGAAAAAAGTCTATGACGGAGCCTGCACCTATGCAAATACCATATCGGAACTTGACAATCCTGACGGAAAGACTGACGCGGAACTTCGTGCTGTCGTCACCGGCTGGGGTGATCCTTGGGCAAAGGACGGCAGTGTTGCAAACGGCTACCCTGCTTTCAATTGGCTTGCTTCGAGGGCAGATGTTGCAGAAGTTTGCGGACATGTCAAGGTGGAAGATCCTGACGCACCGATAACTCCTGAAGAAATCAGCAAAGGCTCAGGAACGGAAAGCGACCCTTATCTTCTCTCCACTGCCGGACAACTGTTCAACCTCAAGTCTGTCCTGAAGAAAGGAGAGACTGTCTATGTCAAGCTCACGACAGATATAGATTTGAGAAAGCAGAATTGGACGCCGCTCAATTTTGAAGACCCTTACGACCTCGGAATCCATTTTGACGGGGATGGGCATAAAATCCTCAATTTCTCATGCTCCGGCGCCAAAATCTATGCAAGTTTCTTCGGTGTGCTTAATGGTGTATGTGAAAATGTGGAGTTCGTTGACGCTACAGTCCTCGGCATTGCAGGGAATTGCGGCCTTCTCGGCGGTTGGACAGGGACCAATGCCGGAATCAAGGCTGTCGTTTCCAATGTGAAGGCTAATGTGACGCTGACCAACGAAGCTGCAGGTGAAGCGCAGACAGGCGGACTTGCCGGAGTGGCTGCAAACAGTGAATTCAGGAACTGCGATATTACTGTCAACGTCATATCTGACGTGGTTCACAACACGCAGAGGGCATCCTGCGGAGGAATTGTCGGAAAATCAAATGCCGGAGTAGTGATTTCCGGATGCAAAGTAGGTGGCAGTGTCATCAATAACAAGGGCAAATACACAGGTGGTATTATCGGCTGGGAATCCGGCGGTGAAGTCAGCGTGACAGGATGCGTGGTGACTGCGACTGTGAGGGGGGAACTCGAGCGTGTAGGCGGAATCATCGGCCATTTCCAGGGCGGAGCCTTGTCCGGATGTGAGTTCAGCGGTAATCTGAGTTCCGCATCCAGTCTAATAGGAGGAATTGCAGGAATCTCCGGTGGAGTCGCGAGCATTAAGTCTTGCATGGTCTCCGGAGAAGTGGAAGGTGTGGAAAACTGTGGTGGCATTATCGGAAAAAATGAGAACAAACTGACTGTTGAAGATTGTCTTTTCTCCGGAAAGCTGAAAGGTATCCAGAGACTCGGCGGCATAGTCGGTGATTTGGGTTCATCTTCCTCTGTGAAGAATTGCTTCGTTTCAGGGGCTGTAGATGGCTGGGGCTGTATAGGTGGCGTCGTCGGAAGAGCATGCAACGGTGGCTGGGCGGCAGCCGGCTCTGATTATGGGAACAGCATCGAGTCATGCATCGTCTGGCTTGACAATATAACTGCAACACGTCCTGCCTCAGACACAAATACAAAGGCAGGTTCAGGTGCGGTAGTCGGCTTTACTGCGACCAAGAATGTCCTGAAGGACTGCATGCGCAAGAGTGAAATGAAATTGACGGCAGAGTTCTACAGCAATCTTTATGATCAGGAAAATGCCGGTCCTTCCGCTCCGCTGGTAATCTCTGAACCTTCCACGTCTGCGGATTATATCATATTCCCATACCACGGCAAGGCGGCATCTGGCAGCAATGCCTCCGCTGTCGCCCAAAGCCTCGGCTGGGATGCATCCATCTGGGACTTCTCGAAACAAATTCCATCTCTTAAAAAATAATCATAGAAAAAAATGAAAACAAACACAACAAGATATATTCTTTTCGCTCTCGTCATCCTGCTCGCAGGTTGTGGAAGCTGTGCAAAGTCGCAGGACAATTCTGCATTTGTGCCAAAGGACAGCAGTCCTTCCACTTCACAGACGGAGCTTCAGGGCAAGTGGACAGAGAGTCCAGTCAGTGAAGGACTGATTTTCAAATCTTTCCGTGGATATGATGAGATTTCAGGTGCGGAACAGATTGTTTCAGTGCTTGATGTCGATCTTAATTCCGACAGATATGAAGTCAAGTTCGACTATCACGACGGGGCGACAACGTCCGCGACAATGTCAAAGCTCGGTGCCGTGGGAGTGGTGAATGCCGCATATGAGCCGGAGTCCTGTTATATAAAGGTGGACGGCATAGTCAAGTTCGCAATTCCGAATCCTTACGTTATGAATACCGGAGTGCCACAGTGGAAATCGGAAGCTGCGGTATATACCGACGGAAAGCAGGACGTGAAGATAGATTTTACCGCAAAGGACTGCAATCGGGACATCGAAAAGACACGCGCTGTTTACAATAAGAGAGAGGAAGCCAACATTCTGTCTTCAGCACCTATGCTCATAGACAATTATGAGACGGTTGGGGCCAATTTCGTTCCGGACGGTTACTCCCAGTCGCAGCTTGAGGCTCTCAAGTATGAGGATCCTATTCGTCACCAGGGAGTGCGCCATCCAAGAACTGCAGTGGCACTTACGAAAGACAAACATTTCCTGATGATTGTCGTTGACGGACGACGTCCAGGAATTGCCGAGGGTATGAATGCGCGCGAACTTACCTTCTTCTTGAAGGAGAATTTCAATCCTCAGTATGCCCTGAATATGGATGGTGGCGGCTCCTCAACTCTCTGTGTGGCAGGTCAGGGCGATCCGGACACGCACGTCGTGAACTATCCTACAGACCGCGGCGGTTTCGACCACACAGGAGAAAGGGTGCTATCCTCCCATATATACGTTATGGATACGAAGAAATAGATAACCACATGGCTGTTCCGGAATCTCCGTTCCGGGACAGCATTATAACCATATGGTATTATATGCCGCGGTCAAGAGTGCGGGAGAAAGAGTCGGCGGAATCGTCGGACACTATCAGGGAGGCACATTGTCAGGCTGCAAGTTCTACGGCGAAGTCAATGCAGCATCCAGGTTGGCAGGAGGTATCGTAGGAATTACATCATCAGCATCGATCATTGAAAATTGCCTTTCTTCAGGGAAGATAGTTTGCAAGAACAATGTTGGAGGAATTGTTGGAATGAATGAAAATACATTGACTGTCAGATGTTGTGCGTCGTCGTCAACTATTGAGATAAACGTTAACGGTGTAGATGGTGTTGGCGGTGTTCTTGGACTTGCAAGCAACGGTAAGACTGTCATTGTTGAAGATTGCATCTTTTCAGGAAACATGAATGTCCCTACCGGTCAGAGAGTCGGAGGTATTGTCGGAGATTTGGGGACTGGCTCGTCTGTAAGAAGGTGTTATGTTTCCGGGAACATAACAGGTTGGGCAGGTGTCGGCGGAATCGTCGGCAGAGCCGGCGGTCTTGTTTGGAACGCAAACGGTAATGGCTATGACAATACAATCGAGTCCTGCATTGCCTGGTTTGACAATATCACTGCAACCCGTGGTGATGAGAATGGCGGAAGTTCAGGAATAATTGTCGGCTATACAGGAATGAAAAATACCTTGAAAAACTGCTGGAGAAAATCGACGGCAACTCTGACTGCCAAATATTGCAGTGAGCTATATGACCAGGAAGACGCAGACGCGACAACTCCATTGGTGATAAACGCAGTTCCTTCGATGTACACCTACATCTACCCATACCATGGCAAAGCCGCCGAGGCCTCAGCCACTGCCTCAAGCCTGGCTCAGTCCCTTGGTTGGAGCACTGATGTCTGGGACCTCTCCGGTTCAGAACCGAAGTTGAAATAACAGGCACATGCCCTCTATAACGATATGCCGCTGCGGGTTGTAAAGCCCGTAGCGGCTATTGCTATGACAGTTACGCTGTTTCGGAAAGTCTTTGTTGTCATCGACTTTCCATTCCTATTTTGCCGGGGAGAAGGAACTCTTCGATGGATTGGAGGCCGGCAGACTGGAGACTGAGTGGGTGAAGCATCCGGTGTTTCATTTTGATATGTCAACGGCAAAGCATATGAATGAGGAGCAGTTGCTTGAGGAACTGAATGAGAAACTTCATACTTATGAACTGGTTTTTGGCCGTGGAGAAACGGAAAAGAATATAAATCAGCGACTTGCAGGTGTTGTAAGGCGTTCCGTCGAGCAGACCGGAGCGGAAGCTGTCATTATCATAGACGAGTATGACGCCCCTCTTCTTGATGTGATGAATGATAGGGAGCGGCTGATTCCTATGCGTCAGATAATGAGGAATTTCTATAGTCCGATAAAGAGTCTCGACCCTTATCTGCGCTTCGTTTTCATAACGGGTATCAACAAATTTGCCCAGCTCAGCATATTCAGTGAACTCAATAACCTTAAGAACATATCCATGCTTCCTGAGTTCTCTGCGGTCTGCGGAATCTCCCAATCGGAACTTGAACGTGTTTTCCCTGAGCAGATAGAGGCACTCGCGAAGGCTGAAGGCGTGAGTGGAGAGAGGGCGCTGGAACTTCTGAAAGAAAACTATGACGGTTATCATTTCTGTGCTGGTTCCGAGGATATATATAATCCGTTCAGCCTGCTTAACGCATTCTCCGACAGACGTTTCGGAAAATATTGGTTTGAGACGGCCACTCCGACATATCTGATAGAGAGGCTCGAACGCAAGCCGATTGACGAGCGGGAGCTTGACAAGATGGAGTATGTTTCTCTAAATGAGTTCAATGTCTCTCGGAGCTTACGGACAATCCGATACCTCTTCTCTATCAGACTGGCTATCTTACTATCAAGGACTATGACAGGGAACTTGACAGTTATACGCTCGGATATCCGAACAAAGAAGTGCGCTCGGGATTTCTGGACTCGTTGCTGGCTGGTTACAATGGAAACAACCCGTCAGGAGCCTCATTCGTGATTCGTTTCAATGCTGCATTGAGGAAGGGCGATATTGACGAGGCGTTGTCTAGGATGCAATCGTTTCTCGCAGGGATGCCGAACGACCTTGAAAACAAGACAGAGAAGCACTACCAGACGATTATTTATCTGATTTTCTCCCTGTTGGGCTACCATATTCGCACGGAAGAAAAATCAGCGGTCGGACGTGCGGATGCCGTGTGCTGGACACAGGATTCAATATATGTCTTCGAATTCAAGGTTGACGGCACTGCGGAAGCAGCTCTGAAACAGATTGACGACAAAGGTTATATGATTCCGTATCGCTTCGAGGACGGAAAAAGGCTTGTGAAAATCGGGGTGAACATATCTACCGTGACAAGAACCATAGACGGCTGGGTGGTTGATTTCTGTTCCTGACTTAAGGCGGCGACAATATGGTAAGCGTCTCCGCGGTTACGTATTAACGCGTTTTTTTGTGGTTCCGTACTTTTGCCCATGAAAATCTCAAGAACAGATTAACATGGAAACAAAAGGTAAGCGTCTCCGCGTTTTGTAGTGTGACCTGCAAATTGCTGTGAATCAGCTGTTTAACCGAAATCAGAGTTGTGGTTTTTATAACTCTGAAAATGCCTAAAGCGCTGATACTCAGTGGAATACGCGTTGCGCGTCCTGGCGGGAGTAAACCACCTCCCTCATTAGGCGTACGTCCGAAGCTCGCGCAAAAAGAGGATGAGGGAGCCTTCTGCTGTTCTGTGAGTATGCGAGCGACCAAACGTCGGAGACGTGTATTCTCCCTGGGGAGATGTCACGATAGTGACAGAGGGGAGAGAAGCCGGGAGGCCCGAGCTCGCACTGAAAGAGGCCGTGGGAATTCCCACGGCCTCTT
>ULPT01005684.1_pt1 | contig 44664 bp, 40 predicted proteins | sample 1953751 | NCBI WGS metagenome assembly ULPT01 (sample SAMEA4835636, study PRJEB28245) | human gut metagenome | biome: gut microbiome; material: fecal sample | place: Denmark | collected 2008 | reverse complement strand
TGAAATACGAACTGAACCTCATTGAGAAGTACAAGGAAGGCGAAGCCAAAGGAGAGGCAAAGGGAATCTCAATTGGAGAAGCCAACGAACGAACCCGTATGGTCAAAAGCTTCAAGGAACAAGGATTTCCAGTTGAAGCCATAGCCAAGGCTGCGAACCTGAGCGTTGAGGAAGTTAACAAGATTCAGTAACGAATACAGAACGGGCGGATAGTTAACCCTATTCCGCCCATTCTATCGAACTTTTCTTCTCAAGACCCGTAAAAACAGAAGAACGAAGAAAACCTTCAGTCGAATCAATCAGAACTCAATTCCCTTTCTGGCATAGACGCCGTTGTCGAAGGGGTGCTTTTCCTTCTTGAGGTATGTGATGTAGTCTGCGGCGTCTCTTAGGGCATCTATTGGGATGCCTTTGTATTCGTGACCGGTCAGGATGAGCTCAGTTCCTTCGTTCTTGGTTTTCATGAGCTCTGGAAGGTTTTGGAATATGCCAAGGTTGTAGGCATCAACAGCCTCATCCAGTACGACCATGTCATAGCTGCCATCAGTGGTCTTTTGCACGATTTCATCAATTATGGGCGAATACATGTCCCTGTATGCATTCGCTTTCTCTGCATCGCCGGAGAAAACGAAGGTGTTCGAGATTGGATTGTCAAGAAAGTCAATTCCCGGAATGCTTTTCAGGACGGACACTTCACCGCTGTCTCCGTTCTTAAGGAACTGGAAGAACAGAACCTTGAATCCGCTTCCCACTGCACGTATTGCACTTCCTACAGCAAGGGATGTCTTCCCCTTTCCATCTCCAACGAACAGCTGAACAAGACCTTTTTTCATAGACTCTCCAAGAACTCCTTCATTCGAAGGATAGAATCATTTGGTAGAACAATCCTCTCCCCTTCAAAGTCCTCCTGACATGTCTCCACAGCCTTGCGGATGGTATCAGCGGAAACACCAGACAAAGAAGCCATCTTTTGAAAGGCGTCTCTGCCGTAGAGGACGAAGAAAGCGTTGTAAAGGCAAAGCAGTCCTTGAGCTTCAGTCTGTGCTTGTAGATACCGTCTATAGAACTGCTCTGCCTTTGGATCCATACTCTACCTCATTCCGTAGTATTCAAGTATGAACTGGATTGTGTCAAGCTGGTCGTAGACACGCCTGTAGATATCGAAGCCTCTGAACGTTTCAACAGTAATCACTGGGATTTCCAGCACATTCGAGACCGTGCTGTTAAGACTCCCTGCCGGCCCAGGCCCCGTTGCAGAGAAAGCATTGTGGCATATATCTCCATCCTCAGTGGCGGCAAGGAGGTCGAACATGAGCATATCTATGCCGTCAAGTGTTGTGAAGATGTAGGTGCTCCCTAAGAACTCCCTGCTTTTGGATACGACTATCGCTTCATGAAGGTCAAGCACAAGGTCAGGATTCTTGTCCTGTATGTCAGAGAAGATTGCATAGTCCAGAACCTGCGTGAGCGTACCGTTTGGATTGCCTGGAAAGAACCTGTTGGGGTCTTCCTTACCCTCCACCCTACGGCTTACTTTGTTGGCACCTATGATGTTTGCTTGTGAGAGCACATAGAGATCGCCACATGAAATTGTACAGTCCTTCATCAGCACTCCTGCATACCAAGCTGCTCTTTCATCCCCATGGATTCCACCTGATATGTAGATGGTAGGACCTTCGTTCTCGCTATGGATATGCCACACAGTCGTTTCTGCCGCAGTACCTTGGGCTATGGTGTAGCTGGAGACCTCTACGGAGTACTCTTCTTCAAAGAAGTCTCCAAAGTCAGAGAACTTCATGTCAAAGATATCAAGCTTGCTGTCCGGTTCGATTGCAACGTTCCATTCTTCGTTCCATGCAACCTTCTCCCCTGCAACCACAACGTATGTGGAAGGGGCGTTTGGGTCGTATAGAAGGCTCTGTTCCTCTTCTACAAAAGAATCATCCACGCTCTGATCGTCCAAGGACTCCTCCATGGAAGCGACTTCAACGACAGGCTGTGCCTCCACTCGAGGAAGCACAGTGCATGAACAAAGCAAAAGCGAAACAAGAAATAAAACTATGGTCTTGTACTTCATTCTGGACTATGGAGATAGGCTCCAATTCCGTTTTCGACCATCTCATCGAATGATGGCATGTCACCCAAGGAGATGTATAGGTCATCCTCTGGAAGGTATTCATCGCAGAAGGCCACAAGACAGCTTATGTGTCTTGCACAGCGTTCCGTTATTCCAATTCCATCCTCTCCAAACGGTACCGTTACGGCTCCGTACTGTGCCGCACGTGCGTAGAACTTGTCAACGCCGTCTACGACAAGTGAGCTATGGATGGCTCCGTGGAGCCTTCCCTGCGATGCATTCGCAGTTTCCATGAGAAGAGCAAGGGTATTGGTGTAGTCCCCCAATTCCCTATGGGTGAGGCCGTGCAGGTTGGTTGGAGATTTCTCGATCGAAATGGAGAAATAGTCCTCGACATCCCACAGCGCCATGTTTGCAAGCTCAATAGCGTTCTCATGTGCAACGATTGCATTGACTGTCGTGTATTCAGGGGATGCCTCGTGGAGGTCAACCGTTATGTCTATGTTCTCTTCGTTTATGAGGGTCGTGATTCCATAGGCTATCATCTCAGTCAGGTTGCCGTTGGCTTTGCCAGGGTAGGCTCTGTTGAGGTTTCTGGTTTCGCTGCCGCTGAGGGTCTGTCCGCTGGATGCGTGTACATAGACCTCGCTGTCAGGCCATTGGTCCGTTGGGTTGGTGGCTCTGCTTCCAAAACGGAACCATCGTTCGCCACCATCGGTCTCGATGAAGTACTTCATTGGTGCGGCTTCCTGGGGGTCTGTGCATGTGAAGGCGCTGTTGTTGGCCCTTGGGATGACATAGAGTATGCCCTCCTCCGGCTGGCAGTATTCGACGAGCATGACTGCAGAGACGACGCCGCTTGGTTCGTTTGGATGCGTTCCTCCAAGGACGAGCATCGAGGCCCCTTCAACACCGCTGTCAAGGATGTAGACCTCAGTGTCGCCGTTCGTTCCCTTAAGTCCAGGGAACCAGTCGGAGAGCATCTTCATGTCTGTAACGCCTTCGCCTGCATAGATTGGTTCAGGGTTCCTCATTGAGGAGAACGTGATGCCAAGATATACGACAAGGGCTATTACGACCAATGTGAGGATTACTGCGCTTATTATGTGTTTTGGTATCTTCATACGGACCTCACTTTAGAAGAAGCAGACGCAGAAGCAATGTGACCATTACAAGTGCAGCATCGATCTGGAAGAACAGACTGTCCTTCTTGCGGTACATATTGTAGGCAATAAGGGAAAGAAGGAAGGCCACGATGGCTAGATAGATGTATTTGAGCATATCGGGGACCTCCTTATACAGTCAGGAACGACAAAGCGTTCGTGTTGAGTATACATACCACAGCAACTGCTATGCAGAACAAAAACGGTATGATGCAGTTCTTGAGTACAGGCTTGTACTTGAGCTCAACGATCTGTGCAGCATAGTTTCCAGCAAGCGCCGTAGGAGGCATGAGGTCTCCCAAACAGCATGTGAAAGCCAACACCGCAGCTACGACTATGTCGTTGCAGCTTGTGTTCTGGATCATGACCAACAGGAAAGGTACGCCAATTACCGATGCCGCACCGTAGGAGCTGACAGCACCAAATGCAGGCATGATGGTGAACGTTGCTATGTAGACGAATACCATTCCAAGTCCAAGGCAGCTTACGACGATCCAACCTCTTGCACCAACAAGTGTCAGGACCTGTATGAACATTCCAACTCCCATGAGCTTTGCAAGGACAGGGATGGTCGTCTCCATTGCATCTGCGCTTTCCTTGAGGAAGTTGAATTTCCTACCTGTGAATAGACCAACGAAGGACGAAATTAGGAATATGAGGCATGTCCCAAGCTGAGGGAACGAAGGGAGAGCCTTCGAGACCACAAGCAGCACTATGAGTACAATGATTGGAAGATACAGCTTGAAGCCGTACTCCTTCCCTATCTCCGTATTCAGCTGACTCTTGAGCTTTTCTATGTCAAGGTTCTTGCAGTACTTGAGTCCAAGGAAAAGGACTGTGAATACAGCACATGGAATCGTGAGAAGGAACAATGGTCCATCGAACCCAATGTAAGGCATATCGACACCACCGCCAATGAGCATTGCCGGAATGTTGATTGGAGGGGCCGCCATTCCCATGATTGCGCCAATGGCTATGATTGCACCGGCCTTTTCCCTTGGGATTCCAATCATAAGGAGAACCGGGGCGACAAGTGCACCGGCTGACAGAACCGCAGCAGTCGATGAACCGGTGATCATTCCAGGGAACATGATGACGAACATGAGAAGTACGAGCATCAGAGCCGGTATCTTGTAGAACCTTGTCACGATTGCGGCATTCAGGGCCTCAAGGGCACCTGATTTCTGCACAACAGTCATGAACAGCATTGCAGTGGATATGATGAGCATCGTATCCACGTATGTGAATGTTCCCTCGAAAAGATGTCTGAGGGGAATACCCTGCCCGCCGACAAGAGCTCCGGCTATTGCACCAAACATCATCGAAAGGCTTACAGGGAGCTTGATTACCATGTTGGAGACCAGAAAGACCCCCAGCATGGCAAGAAGACATATCAATTCTAGATCCATCTTATCCTCTCAATTGTAGAGGCTCTTGAACACATCGATGCAATCCTTGGTTCCATAGATGAGGGAGACTGGAAGGTTGTGCTCAGAGGCGTACTTTGTGAACTTGTAGTCGAAGTTGGCGTCTTCCTTGAGAACGAGGTAGCTGCTCTCTTCAAGGACCATGTCGGTGAGGACATCGGAGATCTGGCCTCTTCTTGCAGAACCACCAATATGTACGCATATTACGGTTATGTTCTCTTTCTTGACGACATCCATTATGGCCTTGGCCCTTGCAAGTTCGTCGTCAATGGAGATTCCTGCTGCTCCAAGCCCCTTTGTGGATGCACCAACTGCTATTACGAGGGTCTTGACTCCAGAGATCTTGTCCGCTGTAGCCGTAGGTGAATACGTATAGTTGAGCTTGCATCTCTTCATGACGGTCTCAAGCATGGCACCTTCTGTGCTCTGTCCAAAGGACGTGATGAAGATGGGCTGTGAGTACAATGACTTGTCAACAGTACCCTTTGTTACGATTCTGTTCTTCGATGTCGTCTCCTGGACGAACTCAACTGTCTTGTTTGGGTCGAACTCGGAATCGTTCGTTCCCTTTGACGATGTGTAGTCGGCTGCAAAGAGACCGGTACACACAAGTGCAAGTACGATAAGTGCAAGAGCAATCTTTTTCATTATACTAACTCCTTTTAATTTGTAGATTTAAGTATTCCACCGAGGCCCATTTCCACCATGTCCTCGTATGTTCCAAGATTTGTGTCGAACGATATGCATCTTTCAGGGACGTACTCAGAGAACCCTTCTGCAAGATATGCAATGGTAAGGATGTGACGGGCCACTCTGTTCACAAGAGGATACCCTTCCTCTGGGACGTCGAAATAGACATAGCCGTCCTGGTGGGCCTGATAGTAGTTTGGCTCTTTTCCGTTGATGATGAGTTCATCGTCCATCTTTCCATGCAATGGACCCATTGATGGGTTGTACGTCTCCATCAACGTCATCATGGACTCGGTGTTGTCTCCAAGGCTTCTATGGGAAAGTCCATAGCTGTTGACACCTGAATACTCCGCCCTCATTGTGAGGTCGTCGAACTCCATGGATAGGCACATGTAGCTTGCAATGCTCATTGCAAGGCTGTTGTCCGAATGCTTGTTGACCATAGTGCAGTCAAGGTATAGGAACTCAGGGGAACCTTCGTGCATGTCCATTGTAATGTCTACGTTCTCTGTCTTTATGAGATTGTAGATTCCATAGCAGGCACGCTCGGTCAGCACTCCCTTTTCGTTTCCAAAATACATCCTGTTTATGTTCCTTATCTCGGCGCTTTCGGTTCCAACGAGCTTTCTTCCAGAAGATCCTTCGTAGTATGTCCTGTCAGGCCACTGGTCCACAGGATTTGAAAGCCTGTTGCCTACTCTGAATGTACGAGTGGAACCATCGTACAACTCTATGGAGAAGAAGTCCTGCATTCCATCAAGTGGAGATGTATGCGAGAAGCCGCTTCTATTGGTCCAAGGGATTATCATCACACGGCCCTCTGTGACCTCTATGTTCTCAATGAGGGCAATGGCTGCAACAGGTCCTGCGCTTTCGTTTGGGTGTGTGCCTCCCAGGACGAGGAAGGTTCCACCTGGAACTCCACTGTCAAAGACATATATTGGGGTATCCAAGTCCGTACCGGCAAGGCCTTCGCTGTAGTCTGAAAGCCATCTGATCTCTGTGAGGTTTGGATTGTCCGCAATTGGTTCGTCGTGATGCATTGCAAGGAAATCAATGGATGCAAAGACAGCGAAGACAGCAGCGACAAGCAGTATGATGACATGCCAAATATATTTCTTCATTACATGCCTCCTACTTTATGTGCAGTGCCCTGAGCACGAACGTGACGATGACGATTGCGAAGCATACAAGCTCCTGCGGTTTTCTCTTTCTGAAGAATCCATATACAAGAAGAATGGATGCAACGGTTATGATTGAATAGTAAACAGCCTGAAGCATTCTGTCCTCCTTATAGAATCAGCATGGAGAGGTTGTCTCCCAAATAGACCCAAACCAAACCCATGCAAAGAGTTGCAACAAGTATTGGAATCATTTGCATGATTATGTCGCCATACTTGCAATCAGTGCCAAGAGCCTTGGAAACCCTTGGAATGAGCCCGCCTCTGAAATCCAGAATGCTTACACATGCAAGTCCTGCTGCGCATCCTGTAACGACTACTGTATTTGCAAGCCAACCTATTGGGAACACTGCATATGTTATTAGGAAGGCAGGGATAGGTTCTCCAAGGAATGTACCAATGACAAGCGAAGCCAGAATGAGAACAAGCATTACGTTTGGAACCTCGTAGGGAAGGATCCAAAGGCTGTACAGTCCACGGACGCCGGTCATTGAAGAAACCTCTATGAACGATCCAAGAGCGAATATGAATGCAACCGGCCACACGGCGTTCTCCATTCCATCGCAAATGGTGTCAAGGCATTTTCTTGCAGAACCAAATCCTTTGTTTGCAACAATAAGCAGGATCGATGCAATGGTGAATATGAGCGTGCCGCCTCCAATGTAGACGAAGGATGAAAGAAGTCCTTCGACAAGCAAAAGGATGCATACGGCTGCAAAAATGATGATTGAGAAGGTGCTCTTCTCTTCCCTATTCGTTTCCGTTACGGCTGACAGGGTCTTCATGTTCATGAGTGTGAAGATGATGCATGAAGGAACCGCAGTAAGCAGCAATGGAAGGAAGAATCCAATGTAAGGTGTTGGCAGGACGCTTCCAGCGCCATTTGCAGCAATGATTGCCGGGATGCAGTTTGGAGGCATTATCATGCCTATGAACGATCCACCAACAATGACGGTCGTCGCCTTCTTGCCATCCATTCCGTTGGCTTTGAGATTGTCTCCAACGATCTTTCCAGTAGTAAGTACCGATGCCATTGTGAAACCGGTCAATGCGGCTGGAAGCGCGATGAACAGCAGTACGGCAAAGGATTTGACCACTCTGTTCTTTATCTTTGTAATTGGGGCAAAAAGCGAATCGAAACAACCGCCTACGTAAAGAAGCCACACGAATACTGACGCGCATACAACATTGAGTGATGAATCAAGGAATCCAAAAGGACCCTCGACTATCTCTCTGAAGCGTATGCCCATGCCAGCGACAAGCGAACCGGCGACAGCTGCAGCAAGAAGGAATACGACGCTCCATTTCCTGTCGTTTTTCTTCCACACAGAACCAATCACGCTTATCGCAATCATCACTGCGGCTATAAGAATTTCCTCTCTCATGGGAACTCCTGTAGTAATACGGGGATGCCAGGACGAATCCCGACACCCATGAGGGAATTGCAAAGCCTAGTTTTGCAATTCCCTTCCATCAACTCAATTATCAATAAGCACTTGCGCCATAGTAGCGTCTATGGTCGCCAACAGCTCTGAAAGTGCCGTCTTCAAGAACCTCGACGGCTGCAAGTGAACCTACGTGGGAGCTGTAACCTGCAGAGATGTCAGAGCCTATGACATCAAAGCCCATGTCGAGAAGCCCCTTGTATGTCTCAAGGCTGTAGTTCTCCACATAGATGCTCTTGCTTGTCATGTAGTCTCTGTATGTTCTTGGAGCATTGACTATCTGTGCTGCATCAAAGCCAAAGTCAACATAATTTATTATGGCTTCGAAAGTTGCAGAGCAGGTGCACCAGTTTCCAGGGGAACCAAGGGCAAGAACAGGCTTGCCGTTTGCATCGGCCACGATGGTTGGGCAGATCGTCGATGATGTCTTCGCACCTGGAAGGAGTGCATCGACCTTGCGGAAGCCCTGGTTGTCGAACAGCATGAGATGTGCGGAGAATACGAATCCCGTTCCTGGAACAGCAAGTGCAGAACCAAAGTTCTGACCGTTCGTATTGGTCGTAGACACAACGTTTCCGTACTTGTCCATGCAGACAAGATGAGTCGTTCCACCTGGATCGAAGACATCTCCGTTCTTGACCTTCTCGCCTGTCTCCGTCAATGAAACCTGAAGCTTGCCGGCGGAAGCCGTCCTCATCTTCTGGTTTGGTGTGATGAGCTTTGCCCTTTCCGCTGCATATTCCTTGCTTGTGATGGTATCGATTGGCATGTCATAGTAGGCAGGGTCGCTTACGAACGAAACGCCGTCCTTGCATCCAAGAAGGAAGGATTCGGCCTTGAGCTGCACTGTTGTTGGGTTGTCGAAACCAAGAGATGCAAGGTCGAAGTTCTCAGCTATGTTGAGGGCCTCCACGAGAGCCACTCCTCCCTTCGTTGGAGCGGATACCGTTATGACCTTGTGGTCTCTGTATGTAGTCACAAGAGGCTCTCTGATGACTGTCTTGTAGTTTGCAAAGTCCTCGTGCGTAAGGATTCCACCAAGGCTCTGGATGTAATCGACCATCATATCCGTGAAGTCGCTGTCGTAGAAGCCTTCGATTCCTTCGTTTGCAATGAGCTCCAGAGTGTCCGCCAGGTCATCGTTCGTGATGATGTCACCTTCCTCATAGAAGAAGCCTTCGTCAGTGTAGAGGTTGAGGGTGTATTCGTATGCAGAGATGTTCGCATACCTGCCGTCAAGGTTGGAGTTCCATCTTGCAGGGATCTCAAAGCCTTCGCGGGCAAGTTCGATGACAGGAGCAAGGACCTGTGCAGGTGTCATTGTTCCGTACATCTCAAGTGCTGTGAGCGTTCCGTGAACGACACCAGGAATCGCAATGGACTGGACTGAAGGAGGATTGGAGCTTCCATCAGTATCGGTCTCTCCTATCCTCGCATTGGAAGGGACCTGTGTCAGGTACTCGATGTTGATATACTTGTCCTGGTCAGCAAGGTAGACGAGCATTTGACCAGCACCTCCAAGACCTGAGGCCGCAGGCTCAAGAAGACCTACTGCATAGATCATCGCAACAGCCGCATCGACTGCATTTCCGCCCTGTTCAAGGATTTGCGTACCAATTTGGGCTGCAATTGGATTTGAGCAGGCTGTTGCTCCATTAGTACCAACAGCGGCGCAGTTCCAGACATCGCTCGTCCAACCAGAATCAACAGGTTCCGGAGTGCTCATGAAGTCTACAGGCTCATACCATGAGTAGTCTTCCTCCACAACAGGCTCAGGTTCTGAAACCGTTGCTACACTGGTTGCAGGATTCTGAGAGGAGACCTGCGAAAGATCGTCTGTCATGTGTCCTGAAGCCGCACAGGAAATTGCAATGGCCAGGACAACAAAGGCAACAGCGAAAAGGGAAAGGTTTCTTTTCATCTTCACATCCTAAAAAACGCCCCCATTGCTGAGGGCTTTTCACTAGTCTAAAAGCTTTTAAGTCTTTAGATTAGAAGAACTTAACTGCAGCAATTCCGCAACCGGCAACAAGCTCTGTTGCAAGAGCGTCTGCGACAGGAACATCAACGACTGTGCCATCGAGATACTCAATCTGTGCAACCTTTGCATCAGCGACAGCTGCATTGAGGGATTCGACGGTCGAAGCTGCATCGGTAAGGAACACTATTGCAGCACTGTCGAATGCGATAGAGGTCACTGCAACTGCATCGTCGGTGTTGGCCTTGAGCTGGTATGGACGAAGAGCCATGAAACCATTGGACTTGTGATGGATGAGTCTGTCCTCAAGGACCCTTGCAACCTCGTAGTCGCTTCCATTGTACTGTGCGCTGACAGGTGCCTTTGCTCCGTACTGGGCAAGAAGCGTTCCAATCTGGATTGCGTTGTAGTATGAACCCTTCACGTTGCCTACTGCGTTTGGCTGCTTGCCGTATACGGACTTGGCGCAGAGAGCGAATACTGCTCTCATGATCTTGCCATCTACAGGTGTGGACTCTGGAGTGACTCCTTCTGGAACGACGGAGTATGCGTTCTGGATGAGTCCTGCTGGTGTCTGGATGTTGACCGTGTTGAGGTCGAACAGGACTGTGGACTCAGCGACATCGGCCTTGGACAGGACGTAAGTCTTGCCTTCGACGTCGGTTACGATGTAGTTCTCTGCATCGAGCATCTGCTTTTCGTTGGAGATTGGCTCAAGGGCGATCTTCGAAAGTGGGTAGTCGTATGGGACGTAGACCAAAAGCTCGCTGCCTATGGATGAGAAGCACTGGTAGTAGCACTGGCTTGAAGCTGCCTGGCCCTCGCCTACGCAGATATCGTATTCATATTTTCCATTGGTGTCCTTTCTGAAAGCTATGTACTTCTCGGTGAAGAGCTTGGACTTTGCGTTTTCCTTTTCAGAGTAGTTGGCCATGTCAAGGTATGTATCGTCGAAAGTACCGGTTGCACACAGGGCTGTTGGCTCAGGCTGGAACCAGAAGTCCTCTTCGACGATTGTCTTGATGCTGTAGCCACCCCACCACTCAACAGCGTTGAATGCCTGACGGATGATGTCTGACGATGCAAGCTGTGGAACGGTTGCGATATCGCCTGCCGTCTCAGGTGCATCGAGTGCTATGACTGTAAACTTTGCCTCTTTCTGTCCAAGTGATGCACATGAAACTGAAAGAAGAAGAACAACTATGACCAGTAGAGCATTACTGATTCTCTTCATTTTTTCCTCCTAGTTTTTTCACTGTTTTTTCAGTCAAACACACAAAATTTGTGTTGTCAACAGGAAAACAGAACAGTTTAGTAAAAAATGTGATAGCTGCAACAACAGTTTCATGATGATGGAAAAATGCGTTGTATTAATGAACGAACCCAACGAGTGGGCGAAAAAACATGTTGCTTTACTGCTCTGGATCCTTTAACTCATCCTCAACGTGGAACATCTCAAGGGCCATGTGAATGAAGTCCTTGGCGAAGCCGCAAAGGTATCGGTCTTTGTTGTACCCAATGGCTATGGTGTTCGATATGCCTACTTTTCTGAAATGGAAGCAGCGTACCTTCCTTTTGAGTTCCCTGTCGTGGTTGGCGGAGAACACGTATGGGCTGTCCAGATAGATATCCGGGCTTATGGTCATGCCCATGCCCTCCCCTGCAAGCGCCAAGGCCGTTTGGATGTTGCTCGTTTCAAGCCTCACCGTTGGACGAACACCGGCAAAGCGGAACACGTTGTCCGCCATGGTTCGTATGCGGTCGCCTTTGCTTAGAAGTATGAACGGGACGTTGCGGAACAGGCGTATGTCGTTTGTCTTCTCATATTGGGCTACCACTTCGTCAGCATGTCCGGGGAAGCATTTTTCAAGCAGAGAATCCGATACGACGATGGAAAGGTTCTCATTCATGAGTTCATGGTACACGGTGCCTTCAACGAAGAAAGGTCCAAAGCCTATGAGTATGTCTATTCTACCTTTGAGCAGGTAGTCCTCAAGAACACGGGAGGTGTCTTCGATGACTTCTATTTCGACGTTTGGGTACATGGAGCTGAACTTTGGAAGAATAAGCGGCAGAATGGCCTGGCCTCGTGTATGACCTATTCCTATCCTAAGCTCGCCTCTGGAACTTCCATTGATGTCGTCTATTGCAAGAAGGGTCTGGCGCTTGAGGTCAAGGATCTGGTTGCAGCTTTCAAGGAACCATTTGCCGCTATAGGTGAGGTTCATGTTCTGCTTTCTGTCGAACAGTGCGCAACCAAGTTCCTGTTCCAACCTGGCTATGCTGTTGCTCAATGCCTGCTGAGAGAGGTTGAGCACTTCAGCAGCTTTCGATACGCTGCCCTCGGATACAACGGTGATGAAGTATTCCATGTTTTTGAAGTTCATCTTTGCTCCCCTTCTTTCTTCCCCGCCTCCTGCGCATACTACATAATTTTTTTGTTGTGGTAAATCTTGTTCTGCAACTATTTTTTGTTTTACAGCAAAGTTGTCGCAAGGTACAACTTTTTTGTTGTTTTTTCCATCAGAAAACAAGTGTTTGCCATTTCCAGACGGTATCAACTAGAATGCCACAGAAAGAGGAAGCCCAATGAGAGAAATAAGATGCGAAGACATTACGAAAACGGTCAGAGACCTATGCATCAAAGCCAACAGTTTCCTTCCACAAGATGTCAGAAGCAGGATATGCCAAGCCTGTGAAACGGAAAGCTGGCCACTTGCAAACAGCATTCTTAGAACAATAAAGGAAAACTTCGAGATAGCAGAGCACGACGAAGTCCCAATATGCCAGGACACCGGCGCAGCATGTGTATTCGTCACCATGGGCCAGAACATATATGCCGATGGTTCGATTGCCGCCGCAATCGACGAGGGCGTCCGACAGGGATACGCAGACGGCTATCTTAGGAAATCCATTGTATCGGATCCACTTGACGGAAGGGTCAACACAGGAGACAACACCCCTGCCATGATCTACTGGGATGTGGTTCCAGGAGATGTATTCAGAATCACCGTAGCTCCAAAAGGCTTTGGGTCTGAGAACATGAGCAGAATCAAGATGCTTCGTCCTGCAGATGGTGTGGAAGGCGTGAAGGAGTTCGTCGTCAAGACCGTCGAAGAGGCAGGGCCCAATCCATGCCCACCAATAATCGTTGGCGTTGGCATAGGCGGAACGTTCGACAAGGCGGCCCTTCTTGCAAAGAAGGCTCTTATGAGAAGCACTGACGTGCGTAATCCAAAGAAGTACTACGCAGACCTAGAGAAGGAGCTCCTTGACAGGATAAACGACCTTGGAATTGGACCGCAGGGCATTGGAGGAAGAACGACATGCCTTGCAGTGAACATTGAGGAGATGCCAACCCACATTGCAGGACTTCCCGTGGCTGTGAACATCAACTGCCATGTGACGAGACACATTACGGAGGAGCTGTGATGGAGAAGAGAATCAGCTCTCCAATGACGGAGAAACAGGCAAGAAGCCTCAGAAGCGGAGACTCCGTCCTGATTTCAGGAACCATATACACGGCAAGGGATGCCGCCCACAAAAGACTGTGTGCACTGCTTGCGGAGGGAAAGGACCTGCCGTTCGATGTAGAAGGCAGCATCATATACTTCGTTGGCCCAACCCCTGCAAAGACAGGCCAGGCCTTGGGTTCTGCCGGTCCAACTACAAGCTACAGGATGGACCCCTACTCCCCTGCCCTCATAAAAGCGGGACTCAAAGGTATGATAGGCAAAGGGAAAAGGGATTCCAACGTCATAGCGGCAATGAAGGAGAACGGTGCTGTGTACTTTGGGGCCATTGGTGGTGCTGGAGCGCTCCTATCCAAATGCATAAAGAAGTCCGAGCTCATTGCATACGAAGACCTTGGCTCGGAAGCCATAAGAAAACTTGAAGTCGAGGATTTCCCGGCTTTCGTGATAATCGATTCACAGGGCAACAACCTCTACGAAACCGGAAGACAGGAATACCTGGACGCTACAAAGGAAAAATGAACATGGAAGAGAAGAACAACGAAAAGAACGTTGAAAAGACCACTGAAATGAAGCCAAAGAAGAAAATCGTCATTGGAGTCATTGGTGCAGACGTCCACGCTGTCGGAAACGCAATTCTGAACAGAGCGTTCCTTGATGCAGGTTTTGATGTGACGAACCTTGGTGTCCTCGTACCTCAGGAGGAGTTCATACAGGCCGCAGTGGAGGTTGGAGCCGATGCAATCCTTGTCTCCTCCCTCTATGGTCAGGGAGAGATCGACTGTACTGGAATGCGTGAGAAATGCGATGAGGCAGGTCTCAAGGGAATACTCCTCTATGCAGGTGGCAACCTGGTAGTTGGAAAGGTACCAGAGGAAGAGATCGTGGCACGCTACCGTGCTCTTGGATTCGACAGGGCATTTGGTCCTGGTACGGACCCTTCCGTTGACATCGCATGCCTTAGAAAAGACCTCCACATGGACGACTGATGGCCAGATGAGCAACATTCTTCTCATTGATTTTGGAAGTACATATACAAAACTCACTGCTGTAGACACGGAGACTGAAAGCATACTTGGAACCAGCCAAAGCTATACCACAGTCGAAAGCGATATCATCAACGGCTACGAAAACGCACTTTCAGAGCTCAGAAAGCAGACAGGAAGCATTGCGTTCGACAAGCGCATAGCATGTTCGAGCGCTGCAGGCGGGCTCAAGATGGTGGCCGTTGGGCTTGTACCGGAGCTGACATCCAAGGCCGCACGACTTGCATCCCTTGGAGCCGGTGCAAAGGTCATCAAGACGTATTCCTATGAATTGACCAAGTCCGATCTTGAAGAGATAGACTCCTCAAGGCCCGATATTTGCCTTCTATGCGGTGGAACGGATGGAGGAAACAAGGAAGTTATAATCCATAATGCAGGCATGCTTGCAAAGAGTACTGGACACTTCCCTATCGTATACGCAGGAAACAGAAATGCAGCGGATGAATGCGCAGAGATTCTTGCATCCAAACAATGCATAGTATGCTCCAACGTCATGCCCCGCTTGGGAATCACCGACTCCGCCCCAGTCCAAAAGGTCATACGTGAGATATTCCTCACCCAAATCGTAAAGGCCAAAGGGCTATCCAAGGCCCAGGATCTGGTAGGAGGCATACTCATGCCTACACCATCTGCCGTCCTAGCTGCAATGAAGCTTCTTTCAAAGGGAACCGAACGTGAGGATGGGATTGGAGATTTGGTTGCAGTGGACCTTGGAGGAGCAACGACTGATGTATACTCCATGTGCAACGGCCATCCAACGAATCCAATGACCACTTTGCGAGGTCTCAAGGAAGAGTATGCAAAAAGGACGGTCGAAGGCGACATTGGAATGCGCTACAGCATAAAAGGGATTCTGGAAGCCAGCTCACCATATGAAATCTCAACCATTTCAGGACTTCCTGAGGACATCTGCCTTGAAAAGATAAACCACCTTGCAGAGAACACGGATGAGCTTCCCTCTACAGAGGAAGACCAGAACCTGGACGTTGCACTGGCCTGCATTGCAGTCAGAACCGCAGTTGCCCGCCATGCAGGGAGAATTGAGGAGTACTACACCCCAATGGGCGTTTCGTACGTACAGACTGGAAAGGACCTTGGCTCAGTAGAGACTATAATAGAGACAGGTGGCGCATTGGTGCGCACGGGCTACGCCGAGAAGATTGGACAATACGCCCTCTACTCCCCCAAGGATCCAATGTCCCTACGTCCAAAGAAAGCAAAAATACTGACTGACAGAAAATACATTCTTGCAGCAATGGGGCTTCTATCCACGGAATACCCTGAGGTTGCACTTCACATAATGAAAAGGGAGCTTGTCTGATATGGCGACAGATATAAGGAACAAGAAACTGAGCGACGACGAATTCTTCCGCACCCAAAAGGAGATCCTCCAGACTTGGGAGACAGGAAAGGATGTGAACTTCAAGGAAGCTGTGGATTTCCATAAGAGCCTTCCAAAGCACAAGATATTCTCTGAAAAGCTTACAAAGGCAAAGAAGGATGGCAGAACCCTCATACAACCAAGAGCCGGTGTTGGACTGCTTGAGAACCACATAAAGCTGCTCAAGCACCTTCAGGACTTTGGAGGAGCGGACCTGCTTCCAACCACAATAGACTCCTATACAAGGCAGAACCAGTACCAGAACTGCGAAGAAGGCATAAGAAGGGAGAAGGAAGGCATGGCGAACGGGAACTTCCACCCCTACCTCAACGGCTTCCCCGCAGTCAACCATGGAGTATCCGGTTGCCGTGAGCTCATCGAGGCCTTGGATACGCCAATACAGGTCAGACATGGAACCCCTGATGCAAGGCTCCTTACTGAGATAGCGTACGCAGGTGGATTCACAAGCTACGAAGGCGGTGGAATCTCATACAACATCCCATACGCAAAGAACATCCCAATCGAGAAGACCATGAAGGATTGGCAGTATGTGGACCGTCTTACAGGAATGTACGAAGAAGCGGGAGTCCAGATAAACAGAGAACCGTATGGACCTCTTACGGGAACCCTTGTACCACCTTGCATCTCGCACGCAGTAGCCATCATAGAGGCTCTTGTCGCTGCGGAACAGGGAGTCAAGAACATAACCGTAGGATATGGTCAGCTTGGAAACCTTTTTCAGGACGTTGCGGCGATAAGATCCCTTGATGAGCTGACGAACGAGTATCTTGCAACGTTTGGACACAGGGACGTGAACGTCACGACCGTCCTTCACCAGTGGATGGGGGGATTCCCTGCAGACGAAGCCAATGCCTTTGGTGTCATAGCCTGGGGAGCAGCTACAGCTGTTCTTGCGAATGCAACCAAGGTAATCGTCAAATCCCCACATGAGGCGGCGGGAGTTCCTACCGCAGAGGCCAATGCACAAGGATGCCGCACGACAAAGCAGCTGGTCTCCATGCTCACAGACCAGCATGTTGGAGGATCAAGGGTTGCAACCGAGATAGCCATAATAAAGGAAGAGACAAGATGCATCCTGAACAAGACGTTGGAGCTTGGAAACGGAGACTGGATACAAGGCACTGTTGCCGCCATAAACGCAGGAGTCATAGACATTCCATTTGGACCTGCAAAGTGCAACAAGGGACTTATGCTCCCTGCCCGTGACAACATGGGTGCAGTGAGGATCCTTGAACTTGGGAACCTTCCATTTACAAAGGCCCTCAGGGACTTCCATGCCGACAAGTTCCAGGAACGTGCAGCACATGAACACAGAAGCGTCTCTTTCCAGATGGTCGTAGACGATGTATACGCCGTTGGAAAAGGCCATCTTGTGGGAAGACCCGCAGGATGCGAGGACTGAAGATATCCGAAAAGAAGATTGGGACAGGAAAACCAATCTATATAATATAGAAATAGGAGATATATGATATGAAGATAGTCAATGTTGTCTGCTCTGCAGGTAGAACAGGATTCTTTTTCGATGACCAGAAAGCAATCAAGGCCGGTGCCGTTCATAATGGAGAGACATACGTAGGCCAGCCTGCGACGGAAGGTTTCAAGTCCATAAGAATGCCAGGTGAATCCATATCCGTGATGCTGGTGCTTGAAGATGGTCAGATCGCCTACGGAGACTGCGCTGCAGTCCAGTACTCAGGTGCAGGTGGAAGGGATCCCCTATTCCTTGCAAAGGACTTCATTCCAGTAATAGAGAAGTACATCAAGCCTGTCCTGGTTGGGAGAGAAGCGGACAACTTCAGAAACCTCACGAAGGAAATGGAAAGCATTCAGGTCGAAGGAAAGAGACTTCACACAGCCATAAGATATGGTGTAAGCCAGGCAATCCTTGATGCAGTTGCAAAGTCGTCCAAACGCCTTATGGCAGAGGTCGTTGCAGACGAATACGGCCTTACCGTGTCCGACAAGATGATTCCAGTCTTTACCCAAAGCGGAGACAACAGATACGACAACTCGGACAAGATGATAATCAAGGGTGCCCAGATTCTCCCCCATGCCCTTATCAACAACGTTGAGACAAAGCTTGGAAAAGACGGATCCCTCCTTCTTGAGTATGTGAAGTGGCTCAGAAACAGAATAATTGAGCTAAGGACCGACGAAAGCTACAGCCCAATCCTTCATATTGATGTATATGGAACGATTGGACAGGCATTTGGAGACGAGAACTACAAGGCAATGGCCGATTATCTTGCAACGCTTGAAGAAGCAGCCGCCCCATTCCACCTTAGGATAGAAGGTCCAATGGATGCTGGCGAGCGTGAGAAGCAGATGATCTGCCTCAGGGAGCTTAGAAAGGAGCTTGATTCAAGGAACATCAACGTGGAGCTTGTTGCAGACGAATGGTGCAACACCCTTGAGGATGTCATATACTTCTGCGACAACAAGGCCGGCCACATGGCACAGATCAAGACTCCGGACCTTGGTGGAATCAACAACACGATAGAAGCTGTCATCTATTGCAAGAAGCATGGTTTTGGTGCCTACCAGGGCGGAACATGCAACGAAACGGACCACAGCGCCCAGGTGTGCGTGAACTGTGCAATGGCAACGCAGCCGGATCAGATCCTTGCAAAACCAGGCATGGGTGTAGACGAAGGCTACATGATAGCATACAACGAAATGAACAGAATCATTGCCCTTAGAAAGGCAGGACTTTGAGGCTAACCATGGAAATCATTAGAAAGGCATGGGCGGGAACAGGCGAATCAAGCGATGCATACGTATTGGTGTCACCTGCAAATACATTGGAGATAGAGATTTCCTCTGTTGTATACAACCAGTATGCAAAGGCAATCGACAAGGCCGTAAGGGAGACCCTTGCAGACTTGGAGGTTGAAAAAGGAACCATAACCATCAATGACAAGGGGGCTCTTGACTGTGTCATTCAGGCAAGGGTCGAAACCGCAATCAAAAGGGCATCGGAGGCTGGAGTATGAGACGGTCAATGCTTTTCATACCCGGCAACAGCCCTAGCCTTCTAATGAACGCCGATGTCCTTGGCGCTGACAGCATAATCTTTGACCTTGAAGATGCCGTTTCGCCAGCGGAGAAGGACTCGGCACGAATCCTCGTCCGCAACCTTCTGAGAAGGTTCGACTATGACAGATGCGAAGTCATAGTAAGGATAAACTCTGTTGACACTGAATTCTGGACAAAGGACCTGGACGAGATAATCCCCTTCCATCCTGACATGATAATGCCTCCAAAGACCAATTCGGAGGATGATGTAAGGCTTGTATCTCAATACATTGGAACGCTTGAGGAAAAATACGGAATGAAGAAAAACTCCGTGAAGCTCATTCCATTGATCGAGACTGCCATGGGTGTCGAAAACGCCTATAGGATAGCTTCTGCCGACGAAAGGGTTGCAGCCATCTTCCTGGGGGCCGAGGACCTTTCAGCAGACCTCAGATGCAAGAGGACCAAGGGAGGTACGGAGATTCTGTATTCAAGGCAGCGCCTTGTAGTAGCCGCTCGGGCAGCGGGTGTGGATGTCTGCGACACACCGTTCACAGACGTGAACGACGACGAAGGAATCCGCAAAGACGCGTCCTTTGCAAAAGCCCTTGGCTTTACGGGCAAGGCATCAATATCACCAAGGCATATCGATGCCATAAACGAAGCGTTCAGTCCAACGCAGGCCGATATAAAGTATGCACATGAGGTCATGAACGCCATAGAACAGGCTGCTCTGGAAGGCAAAGGCGTCGTTGCACTCAGAGGAAAGATGATTGATGCGCCTGTCGTTGCAAGGGCGAAACAAGTCATTGAAATGGAAAAGGCCATTTACGGAGCTTGAGATGGAGTTTCAAATGAATAAAGTCGTAGATTCTATTCAACAAGCCATAAAGGCAGTCGGACTGAAGGATGGAATGACCATATCGTTCCACCATCACATGAGAAACGGAGACTATGTCATGAACATGGTCCTTGATGCAATCGCACAGGCTGGAATCAAAGACATAACCGTCAATGCATCCTCTTTCTTCGATGTCCATGCCCCTATTCCGGACCACATAAGAAACGGCGTTGTGACAGGTCTTGAATGCAACTACATGAGCTCCCTCATTGGAAAGGCGGTCTCTGAAGGGATCCTGGAGAAACCTGTCGTGTTCAGAAGCCACGGTGGACGACCGTCGGACATGGAGAAAGGTACAAGCCACATTGACGTAGCGTTCGTTGCCGCTCCCACATGCGATAGGTCCGGCAACTGTACAGGAAGGATTGGAAAGAGCGCATGCGGCCCAATGGGGTATGCAGTATCCGATGCAATGTATGCAGACAAGGTTGTTGCAATAACAGACAACCTTGTTGAGAAGCTTGATGATATCTCCATTGATGGCAAGTACATAGACTTTATTGTGAACGTTGACCAGATTGGAGACCCCAAGGGTATCGTCTCAGGTACGACGCAGATCACAAGGGATCCTGTAGGCCTTAGGATGGCAGAGAACGCTGCAAAGGTCATAAAGGCTTCAGGTCTCTTGAAGGATGGATTCTCTTTCCAGACAGGAGCTGGAGGCGCAACGCTTGCAGCTTCCAAGTTCGTGAGGGAGATGATGATCAAGGAAGGGATCCAAGGCAGCTTCTGTCTTGGTGGAATCACATCCTACATGGTCCAGATGCTGCATGAAGGCCTCTTCAAGGAGCTTTTGGATGTCCAGTGCTTCGACTTGGATGCAGTTCGTTCCTTGAGTGAAGATTCGAACCATAAGGAGATCACCGCAAGCGAATATGCAGGCGTCTGCTGCGACAGCGCAGTGAACCATTTGGATGCTGCACTGCTTGGAGCGACCCAAGTTGACTTGGATTTCAACGTGAACGTCCATACGGACTCCAATGGCTATATCATTGGCGGTAGCGGTGGACACAGCGATGTAGCGGCCGGTAGCAAGCTTTGCATCATAATTGCGCCTCTGACTAGGGCAAGACTTCCTCTTGTTGTTGACAGGGTCGTTACAATCTCCACTCCAGGAAACACGATAGATGTGCTTGTCACACAGCGTGGCATTGCCGTCAACACAAAATACGGCAAGAACAAAGAACTCAAGCAAAGGCTCATAGATGCACACCTTCCAATAATGGAGATTGAAGACCTTAAGCGTATAGCCGAGCAGTACAGCGGTGTCCCCTCTCCTCTTGAGACGTCCGACAGAGTCGTTGGAAACGTCATCTACAGGGATGGAACCCAAATCGACACCATAAAGATGGTTTTGGGAAACTGATACCCAATTCCAAAGCAGGCCGGCAAAGAAACGGCTAAGTCTCCCGTTAAAACATAATGTTCCCTTGCCTTTGCAGGGGAACATGTTTATCCATGAAGTGTGACGTTGGTCAATGCAGCTCCAAGCCCGGGGCTTTGGACGGCGGATTGGATTACGAATCCGGATACATTGACCAATGCCACGACAATTGGAGGCTAAAAATGAATGACAACGTCTACAGACTCTTGAACGACCAGATAAACATGGAGTTCTATTCCGCTTACCTGTATTTGGATTTTGCCAACTACTTCGCATTCGAAGGACTGGATGGTTTTGCAAACTGGTACAGGGTCCAGGCTCAGGAAGAACGCGACCATGCCATGCTATTCGTTCAATACTTTGAGAACAACGGCAAGAAGATAGAACTCAAATCCATTGGCAAGCCCGATTGGGCTCCAACAGACCGCATGGAACCTCTTAAGAAGGCCCTTGAACATGAAATGCAGGTCACTGCATCGATCGACCGCATCTATACAGCAGCAGTCGAGGCGAAGGACTACAGGACAATGCAGGTTCTGGACTGGTTCGTAAGGGAACAGGGAGAGGAGGAGAAGAACGCCAATGACATGATCACAAAGATGAAGCTCTATGGAGCCGATTCGAAGGCGCTGTACCTCCTGAACAACGAGCTCAAGGAACGAACATACTCCACCCCCTTCCCTACAGCTGCTCTAAAGGTATCACAGTAAAGGCATCACTGCCCGCTAGGGCTTTAGATACATCTTTTCCAAACTTTTTCTATCCAAACCTTTCACCACCATGGGGTCGCTGCTAGCATGTAGCGGCCCCAACCTTTTTACGGCGCATCACGGCGCATCATTAAAAAAGCCCTTTCAAGTGTGCCAGCGACATGGTAGAATGGTTTCCACAAGTTAAGACTCAGGAACATCGGTCTAAAGGAGAATTGTTCCAAGGATGTGTCCAAAAGTCGTCGAAAAGGAGATTTCATGCAGGATTTGATGAAGAAGCTGGATGAGGCCAGCAAGTACATAGCAAAGCGCACGGGCGGTATGAAGATAGAGATGGGTCTGGTGTTGGGTTCCGGGCTTGGGGACATGGCGGACGAGATAAAGGATCCAATCAGAATCGATTACAAGGACATCCCAAATTTCCCAGTGTCCACGGTTCCAGGCCATGCAGGTAGGCTTGTGATCGGCGAGCTTGAGGGACGCAATGTGCTTTGTATGCAAGGACGTTTCCACTACTACGAAGGTTATGGAATGGATCAGGTGGTGTTCCCTGTGCAGGTCATGCACATGCTTGGAATAGAGACGCTTGTGCTCACAAATGCCGCCGGTTGCGTGAACAAGGAGTGGGAGCCTGGAAACCTCATGATAATAGGCGACCACATACGCCTCATTGCAGAGAATCCAATGCGTGGGCACAACGAAGACTCGCTTGGCCTTAGGTTCTTTGATATGTCAAAGGCATACGATCCAAAGCTAAGGGCCATTGCGAAGGAAGAGGCTGCAAAACTTGGAATTCCTGTCAAGGAAGGGGTCTACATGTTCTTCGCAGGCCCTTCGTTCGAAACCCCAGCCGAGGTCAGGGCCGCTCGCACCCTTGGAGCCGATGCCGTTGGAATGTCAACTGTGCCTGAGGCAATTGCCGCCGCCCATTGCGGCATGAAGACGTTTGGAATCAGCTGCATGACCAACATGGCCGCCGGCATTCTCGACCAGCCATTGAACCATGAAGAGGTCCTTGAAACAGGACTCAAGGTCAAGGGGCAGTTCTCAGCTCTCATAAGAGCAATTGTAAGGGCCTTCTAGAAAAACGCTGCTTATAACAGTCTAACAGCTCTGATCCCTGAGCATTGCAGTGAGGGTCCGGTCCAGGTTGTCGGCAAAGGCCTTGGCACAGGACCCTTTCATTTTGCTTTGCTGCTCGGCAAAGACACCCATTTCACGAAGCTTTTGGTTGACAAGCCTGTTGCCAAGGCGTGCGTTTATGGTTTGGGTCGTGTAGCTCTCGCCCCTGTCGTCTATTGCATGTGCACCCTTCTCCAGCATACGAGATGCCAGGGGAATGTCATGTGTTATGCAAAGGGAATTGGGTTTGGAGTGCTCCACAATGTAGTTGTCTGCACTGTCAGCACCGTTTTCAACCACGACCATGAGGATTCTTGAACGGCATGCCCTTATTGCAGCTTTGTCAGTTTCCCCTGCTTCACGCAATGCCTGCCTTAGCCTGAAGGTATCCTCCTGGATGAATAGCTCTACATCTGAGAGCGTTCGATCCGCAACGAAGAACGTAGGTAGTCCGGTCCTCACTGCAGCTCTGAGTATGATGTCCCTTAGATTCTTTGGAACAGAGTCCGCATCTATCCACAATTCCATACCGCTAGACACATCCTTGCACATGCAATCACTATAAAGCAAAACGGCCATTGTTTTGAAGACATAGCCATGACAATAGTTATGGCATTGCTCGGATATTGAACAATGTGAGTACAAAAAAGTAAAATAAGGACATCAATTGAAATAATATTGAAACACTATGGAGGGATGCAAATGAAAATCTCCGCATTGCAAAAGGCAAGATATGAGTACAGTCCAAAGCTTCCAACCGTCCTCAGAGGCGAGATTGGTACAGTAGTTCCAACATACGGACAGCCAACCAATGCAGCAAGCGACCAGGAGGCCCTAAAGGCTCTGTTTCCAAACACATACGGACTTCCAAAGGTGAGCTTTGGAAAGGGAACCAACAAGGACGTTGCAAAGAAGGTCAACGTTGGTGTGATTCTTTCAGGCGGGCAGGCTCCTGGTGGACACAACGTGATATGCGGTCTCTATGATGCCCTGAAGAAGGCGAACCCTGAGAACCAGCTCTATGGTTTCCTTGGCGGTCCTAGCGGAATCCTTGAAGACAAATACATGGTCATGACAGACGAGCTCATAGACCAGTACAGGAACACTGGTGGATTCGACATAATTGGATCCGGAAGGACGAAGCTTGAAACTAAGGAGCAGTTCGCTGTGTGCACAAAGGTATGCCGTGAGCATTCCATCAATGCAATCGTAATCATTGGCGGTGACGACTCCAATACGAATGCAGCGGTCCTTGCAGAGTACTTCAGGGCAAACAACGAACCTGTGTGCGTTGTAGGCTGTCCAAAGACCATAGACGGAGACCTCAAGAACGAGAGCATAGAGACCTCGTTTGGTTTCGATACCGCAACGAAGACCTACTCTGAGCTCATTGGAAACATAGAGCGTGATGCGAACTCGGCCCGCAAGTACTGGCACTTCATCAGGCTCATGGGAAGAAGCGCAAGCCATATCGCCCTTGAGTGCGCAATGCAGACACAGCCAAACATCTGTCTCGTAGGCGAAGAGGTTGAAGCCAAGAACCAGTCCGTAGAGGACATCACCAACTACATTGCAGACATCGTTGCAAAGCGTGCGGAAAAAGGCCTCAACTTTGGCGTTTGCCTTGTACCTGAAGGACTTATAGAGTTCATTCCATCCCTTAAGGTCCTCATTGCTGAGATAAACGACCTCCTTGCAAAGACAGAAGCACAGTTCAATGCACTTGAGACTTCAGCCGACAAGATCTCGTTCGTGGAGCAAAGGCTTTCAACTTCCTCCAAGAGCGTATTCGACAGCCTTCCAGTTGAGATCAAGGCCCAGCTTCTTGCGGACAGAGACCCACACGGAAACGTCCAGGTCAGCAAGATAGAGACTGAGAAGCTCCTAATCCAGACTGTTGGCGCACGCCTTGCCCAGATGAAGAAGGAAGGCAAGTACAACGGCAAGTTCAATTCCCAGAACCATTTCTTTGGCTACGAAGGACGCTGTGCATTCCCATCCAACTTTGATTCCGATTACTGCTACAGCCTTGGCTACAACGCATTCTTCCTTGTGAATGCAAACCTCACAGGCTATCTCTCAAGCGTGACGAACCTTGAGAAACCAGCCGATCAGTGGCAGGCAGGTGGAATCCCAATCACGATGATGATGAACATGGAGCAGCGCCACGGCGAGAAGAAGCCTGTCATCAAGAAGGCCCTCGTCGAGCTTGACGGAAAGCCATTCAAGTACTTCGAATCCAACCGCGAACAGTGGGCTTTGGAGACTTGTTTCACATTCCCTGGTGCAATCCAGTACTTTGGTCCGAGCGAAGTCTGCGACCAGACGACAATGACATTGGCGCTTGAGAAAAACTAAGACCGATACCTTTGTGGTCTCGTTTTAGAAAGAACAGCTAAAGAAAGGCTGCGTTTGTGATGTTTCACACCGCAGCCTTTTCTTTGTTATCACATACCATGTTTTATCGTTTGCTGTAACACTTCTCTTACAGCATCTGCGATTTTTGGACTTTGTGATAACACCATTTGCAAATGTCACTAAAAAAAGGGATTTGATAGAAAAAGTGACAGTCTTGTCACTTTTTCACAAGAAATCGCATTTTAGGACAATACAATATTAGACCGCAATAAGAGCAAGAGCACCAAGGCTATTTGAAGACGTATGTCTTGATTGGTGGGAATCCATTGAAGTTCACGCTGGCATAGCTTCCAGTATATGCCCCTGCAGCAAGGAAATACACCCTATCCCCAGCCTTGAGGTCTACAGGCATTGGATACTTCTGCTTTTCATACATGATGTCCATGCTGTCGCAGGTAGGACCTGCAAGGACCACTGGAGAAGTCTCATGTGTACAGTCCATATCGCATGAACACACGCTGCTGTATCGTATGCTCTCGTCTATGGTCTCTATCATGCCGTTGAACTTGCCGGTATCAAGGAACACCCAACGATAGTCCTCGTCCCTTCCTTTGCGTGCAACTTCAACGACGGTTGAAGCAAGAACGCCGCTGTCTGCAACAAGGCTGCGCCCAGGCTCCATGACGAATCGGGGGCGGGTCGAGGCATTGGGGAAGTGCTTTTTAATATAGCCTCTTATGATTGTAGCATACTCTTCAAGGGCCATTGTCTCGTAGACGTATCTTGCCGGAAGGCCTCCTCCCATATCAATCAAACTAAGCCTGCAGGGGGACTTTTCAAAGATATCGGCACACATGCCAAGAGCAACGTCCCAGACGGTGACGTCACGCTGCTGTGACCCGACGTGGAATGACAGTCCAATTGGATTGAGGCCGTTCTCTTTTGCAAGAGCAATGAGGTGGAGCACCATGTCGCTGTGGCAGCCGAACTTGCGGGAAAGGGGCCAGTCTGCGCTGTCGCTGGCAGGAAGAAGGACCCTGAAGTACACGTTGGCCCCTGGTGCCACGCGTGCTATCTTGAGGACGTCGTTCTCACAGTCGCTGGCAAAGGTCGTGACACCTTTGGACCAGAAATACTCTACATCCTCCTCCTTCTTTATTGGGTTGCCGTAGAATATCTTTGAAGGGTCTACTCCAAGGGTCAGGACCTGGTCAAGTTCGTAGCGGCTTGCAATGTCGAAATGAGATCCCATTTCATTGAGCATTGTGGCTATCTCGTTGAGAGGACAGGCTTTGAGCGCAAAGTATATGTCTGCATAGTCGCAGGCTTTGGACATCCTTTCGTAGTATGAACGAACAAGTTCAAGGTCAACTATGACGTGGGGTGTTGGTAGAGTCTTCGAGTATTCGACTATCTTTCCAAAGTTGGCGCGGCTGGCCAATGGGTTCTCGCAAGGCATGCTCTCCTCCTGTACACAGGACATTATAGCCAAAAAGATATGCAACTCAACATAAAAGATGATAAAATCAGCTTTAGGCGGTCGTGTGATTTGAAACAAACTGACAGCCAATGGAGTGAATATGGAACCCAATCTTGGTAAAATAGTTAATATGAGGATTTCAAGGACGATAGAGAACCTTGGAAAGAACGGAATCAAAGGAGTCTACGTCCCTACTGGAAAAGAAGCTCTTGCACTGTTTGAGACACTGCTGGTTCCTGGAGAGACCATTGGAGTTGGAGGGTCCGTGACTTTGGACCAGATTGGGGCATTGGAGCTCATTCGCAATCCAAAGTACAGGTTCATTGACCGCTATGAAAAAGGCCTTGATGCAGAGGCCCTGCATATAAGACGACAGCAATGCGTAATGGCGGACACTTTCGTTACAGGAACCAACACAATAACGGAGGAAGGTGCCCTCTACAACATTGACGGCACGGGAAACAGGCTATGCGCCCTTGTGTTTGGGCCCAAACGTGTAATAGTGATTGCAGGTTACAACAAGATAGTACCAACCATGGAGGATGCCATGCTTAGGATAAAGAACGTATGCGCCCCGGCAAATGCAATAAGGCTTGGTATGGATACATACTGCGCAAAGCATGGACACTGCATATCAAGGGACCTGAACGGTCGCAACATGATGTTCCCTCCTGCAGGCTCATGCACATCAAGGCTGTGCCAGAGTGCAGTCATCACCGGCCGACAACCGGAAGGCCGCATGATTGTGGTGATTGTTGGAGAGGAGCTAGGATACTAGCAGTTTTACATACATTGTGTATAAATAAGGAATCTTTGAATCCAATGTTTCTTCTCTTTTTAAATTAAGGAAGAAATATACTATGTAGATTTATTTTCCAAACCCGTGTAAAAAACAACGTGAATATCGAATAATTTGTTTTTCTTAACATTTGGACATACCTTGATTTGGTGCTTCGTTGTATAAGGTTCTAAATCTTAAAAAAGCGATTTGGGTGATTATACTTTGCAGTACATTGTTTCAGGTTGAGGTGAAAAACAGATGCAAAAAACTGATGCAAAAAAAACTGATGCAAAAAAAACATGATGCAAAAAAAAACTTGCAACATAAAGAAAAGCATCGTAGACTAAAGAAAAGACGGTTGAGGAGGAAAATCTATGGAAAACAGAGAACTTGAATTGGAAGAGTTGGAAGTTTCAATGCAGGGTTGTGGTGGTTCTGCCGTAACATACGGTGTTCCTGAAAGCTGCTAGAGTCCAATGCGAATCATCAAAGACTCAACAAGCATTGTGTTTGTTGAGTCTTTTTAGTTCATACACTCTTTTCAAATTTATGCTATGAAAAAAAGTTTTTATAGGAATCTCTTAAGTTATATTCTTGAACAAAGGTTTTCTTTAATTCTATCCTCTTTGTTTATCATTTTGACTGCGTTTTTTGCACCATTGAAATCTTTTATATTCCAATGGTTAATTGAATCCCAAACAAAAAATGAAGTAATAAAAAGTCTTGCGATAGGGGTTGGAGTTGTAGTATCGAGCAACGTATGTGAATTCATTAGTCGTAATGTTTTCTTAAAAGTTAGTTCAAAAGCAACTGCAAGGGTGAGAAACCAACTTATAGACATTCTTCATAGCATTCCTTTGAACAAATATGAATTATCTGAAAATGACAATAAAACCAAATGGATATCTGCACTTACAAACGAAACAAGAATAATAGAAGAGGATTACTATCGTGGACTTTTTGATATGACAATTTGGGCTTGTATTGGATTAGCAGCTATCTTATACATGTCAACAATTTCGACTGTTCTCTTGCTTGTTGCTTTGGTTTTGGCAAGTCTACCATTTTTTGTTCCTCGTTTATTAGCACCTTATTTAAGCAGAACAAAGGAAAATAATACACAGGCTTTCAACCATCTCTGTACAAGAGTAAAAGAATTCATGGATGGATACGAAACATTAGTCATAAACAAAAAACAACCGTACATGAAAGAAAGAATGCAAAATGAAACAGCCTCGGTTTCAGACAACGAGTACAAAATGAGAACCGCCAACAACGTTTCCTCAACAGTAACATCATTGGTTTCTTGGTTTCCTGGTTTTGCTCTTCTTGTTGCAGGCACATTCTTGGTATTAGAAGGAAAGGTCTCTTTAGGCTATCTTATCTCCGCCAATACATTGATAAACTTCATCCTAATTCCTTTTAGACAGGTTGCTAACGCCTATATTTCTGTGCAATCAACAGTATCTATTCGGGAAAAAATAAATGCAATACTAAGAGAAGAGAATGTTCCTATTTCAAATGAACCATGTAGCCATATAACTGATATCTCGATTAGCAATCTAAGCTTCCAATATCAAAACAAAGAAGAAACAATTCTAAAATCTATTGATATAACAATTGAAAAAGGAGCTAAAATTGCAATCTTAGGTGATAGCGGATGTGGAAAAAGTACTCTCCTTAGAATCATATCAAAATTCTATACGTCTTATGAAGGAATTATTAAAGCTTCAGGCAAGGATATAAGAGAATTAAGCGATGATTCGTATTTTGAATACGTATCTTTTATTCCACAAAACCCCTACATCTTCGAAGATACACTAAGAAACAATATATGTCTTGGAGGATTCTACACAGAGGAGGATCTCAATTACGCAATAAGCCTTTCAGGTTTGTCTTCGTTTGTAGAATCATTACCAAATGGGTTTTCAACAATTCTCAACGAAAGAGGAACTAATATATCAGGAGGTCAAAAAAAGAGAATTGCTATTGCGCGAGCTTTAGTTCGGAAATGCGAAATCTTACTTGTCGATGAAGTTACATCATCTCTTGATATAGAAACTACAAATTCAATCGTTAAGAATCTAATTGCGTTACCCTGCTCTGTTGTAATGGTAACCCATGATGTATTCGAGTCATACATGTACGCATTTGATAAAATTTACTACATTTCAAAAGGAAAAATCTCAGAGTCTGGTACTTATTCGGAACTGATTGAGAAACAAGGTCTCCTATATCATGCTGTGAACTCAATGAAGAATGGAGGTATGACAAAATGAAAGAGTTGCTCCGGGAAAAATATGATGCGAATCTTGGTATCAAGCTGAAAATGTATCAAACAGAAAAAGGTATCCAATATGGAGCTATACCAGACTTACATAGACCAGTTAGCCCTAAGAGTTTTGAACTGCCAATATATGCGCATGTATGTATAACAGATATGTGCAATTTAAAATGCCCCTATTGTTATGCTGCAGATGGGAACAAAATTCAAGGCAATATGGATTTTGAAAAAATTGAATCCTTGATAAATCTTTTTGATAAAAACGGTGTTTTCTCTGTTACATGGACAGGAGGCGAACCTTTTTGCCATCCAGATTTATATAAAATCATAAGACTAACCCACTCAAAATGCATGATTCAAACAGTATTGACAAATGGAACAATGATACCTTCAGGATTTTTTGAAGAAAGCCCAAAAACGGGAATTCTATATCAATTCAGTCTAAACGAAGCATGGAGTGAAAACTCGAAAGATAAAGAAAACCACTATATTGTGTATCACAACATATCTGAGTGCAATCGCAATCACATAGATAATATATTGACAATACTATTAGAACCTTTTTGCGAGTCAAGAATCGAAAGTCTTTTTAAGGAGTTAGTTGAAAATGGAATAAGAAAAGTTCGAATGTCATATAAAATGCCAGTTGGAAAATGTTCTTCTGAATCTTTTGACGAGTATTTCAAATCGCTCATCAAAAGTATTCCTTTATATAAAAAAGTGTATGAAAAATACAAAGACAGAATATTTGTTTATTTTCAGTGTGACTGCATACCTGCCGATAATAGAATTATCCCTGTTAGGTTTGAGATGTGCGAAGCAGGAACTACGCTTATTTATATTGACAACAATGGGGATGTCTTTCCTTGCCCGCTGTTTAAATCCGTACAAGAGCTAAAATGTGGAAATGTTTTTGATGATGACTGGAGAAAACTTTGGAACTCTGCACCCATGGAGGAATTGCGCTCTGTTATTTCTTGCGAGAATTGCGAATCAAAATGTCTCGGATGGTGTAGAGCAATTAAATTTTTCTCGACAAATGTTATTTCTGGTCCAGGAAAAGCCTGTCATAAATTAATTCCATAAAGGAGAACAGAGATGAAGTTTTCGAGTTATAATGTGAATTTAGAAAATCATCCCAAACAAGGATATACAACTGTCTATAATTTACTCACTAAAGAATGTGGTTGTTATTTGACTTCATCTTTGTCTGATTCTCCTACAGCAAAACTCCTTTCGTCGATGAAATCAAAAGGCTTCATTATCGATGACGATTTCAACGAACTTGAGGCTGTGAGCAAACTGTATGAAGAAGAAACAAGAATGGAAAAAAAACTGTCAGTTATGATTCTGCTCACTAGTCAATGCAATTGCAATTGCACATATTGTTATGAAAAAAATGAAGCAGAAACATTCTCCAACAGCTTTGATTATGAAAAAATTGTTAGTTTTATTGACTCATATATCAAAACTTCAAATACGGTTGATAAAATCGAAGTAATCTACTATGGAGGAGAACCGCTTTTAATGAAAGACACTATAGATGAAGTTTCTTCATGTCTTTCTCAAAAGTATGGTAAGCAATTTACATTTGCAATAATAACAAATGGAACTTTATTAGATTCAAAAGATGTTCTAAGATGGGAGCATCTAGGACTAAAAGTTTTAAAAATAACGATAGATGGAAATAAAGAAAGCCACAATAAAAGGCGGAAATACCAAAACGGGAAACCTACATATGATGATATATTATCGAATTTGAAAAAAATAAATAGCGAAGTTGAAATCAGAATCAACACCGTCATAGACAACGATGTTTTTGGCTTTACGGAACTTTTGGAGGATTTATCGCACATAAATATAAAAACCACCTTCTCGATAAACCTTACGGAGCCTTGCTTTCTCTCTGATGAAAACAAAGTTGATTTGTACGTTAGATATGCTTCCGAATTAAAAAGAAGAAATCTGTTTCAATTTGTAAAACTTGCAGGCACTCATGGAGAAATATGTCAAGCAAAACGGTTACATGATTACGTAATCGATGGAGAAGGGAATATCTACCCGTGTAATGCAGAATTCAACAGAATTGGAAATGCTTCAGATTACAAGTTCGACATTAAAAAAGAATACAAATACAAAGAAAAATGTAAAGAATGCAAGTATCTGCCCATATGTTTTGGAGATTGTCCATTTCACGAAACTTGCCAAAAAAACTATTTCGATATGCTTTTACCGAGACTTCTGAAAGTTTATATCCAGTAAACAAAAGGCTGCGTCACCGCAGCCTTCGTACACTTGAAAGTACCGTTATGCAATCACAGCAAGGACATCCTTGATGTCGAGGATGAGATACTCGTCGCCGTCTATCTTGACGCTTGTACCGCTGTACTTGTCATGGAGGATCTTCTCCCCTACCTTGACTGTCTTGACGTCATCGCCAACAGCCTCGACTACTGCAATCTGGGTCTTCTCCTGTGATGTCTGAGGAATGAAGATACCACCAGCGGTCTTCTCCTCTACCTTCTCCATCTTAACCAGAACTCTTTCACCAAGTGGTCTTACCTTCATATAATGCACTCCTTGTTATTCATAGTCGGCCGCGCCGCATTTCTGGAAATCCAAAAGCTGTACGCGAACACCACCAATAATAATCAAAAAAAAGCGAACTGGCAACTTCAATAGCGATACTTCAATTGCAATTTATGGCAGCAATCTATAGACATTCACAGAACAGTTGCAAAAGCCTTTATGAAGTCCTTGTTGTAGTTGAGAAGAAAATCCAGTTCCTGAGAGACGTGTCTGTCCTTTGTTGCACGCTTGAACCGGTACGGATTGGAATCGAACAAATCAAGTATGCGAGGAAGTTCTCCAACCGGAATTGGATATTCAAGCCTTGTTGCAGCATAGTACAGGTCTACGAACGCCTTTTCGATGAATGCAAATCCACCTTTCTGGAGCGTGAAATCATTGGATCCAAGTATGACGTACTGGATTCTTCTCTTGAGGTTCTCGTCCGTCAGCATTGAGATGTCGCTTTCAGTCAAAGCAAGGTCCAAGTGGCGCATGACCTCCATTTGGACATCCTTCACATCATGGGTCCTGCAGCAGAAAAGCACAGGATAGCCGCTTGCAACCTCAAGACCAAGGCCGTTCATGCAGTCAAGGCCCGTCATGTAGAAATCGAAACCGCTTTTGTCCATGAAATCGTATAGGAGACAGCTTTTCATAGGTATATGCGAAAGACGCTCCTCAACCTCTGGAATCGACTGCGACAAGGAATAGCTTCCATGGGAGGTACGCACGACCAAACCCTCTTCAAGGCAATTGTAGAGATGCCAGGAAACGGTCTTTGGGTTCATGTCGCAGAAGAAGGAGTATATCTCCTGGGTGGACATGCTTCCCTTCTCCCTAAGAGCACCTAGAAGATGTCTCTGAAATTCCTTGGCCATCAGACTCCTCCAAAATCACATCCAACACCAATCAATAGAGAAAACTCTCTATCTTCTCCCCTATTGTGGAGGTTTCGGTTGCAGGATGGTAGCTCTCAGGAAGGGAATGCAGCATGAGCTGTCCGTATCCCTTCGTCACGATACGGGAATCAAGGATAAGGACAATGCCCCTGTCGCTTGTATGTCTCATAAGCCTGCCGTATCCCTGCTTGAGACGCATGGTGGCGTCTGGGAGCAGCAGTCCAAAGAAACCGCTTTTGCCATCGGCCTCCATCTTGTCTATGCGAGCCCTGTAGATTGGGTCGTCAGGCATTCTGAAAGGAAGCTTGGTGATTATGACAAGCCTAAGTGTGTCGCCAGGAGCGTCAACACCTTCCCAGAAGCTGTCCGTTGCAAAAAGAGTGCTGTCAGTGTCCGTCTTGAACTGTTCAAGAAGGCTGTAGCGGTCGCCATCGCCCTGCTTGAAGCTAGAAATACCCAAAGCGGCGAAACGAGGAGCCAACGCAGTATACGCATACTCCATGAGCTTGAAGCTCGTAAAAAGCACTAGAGCGCCACCGCCTGAGCTTGCCACAGCCTGGTATACGGTTTCGCATATATAGTCTGCATACTGCTGCTCAGTCTCCCTCGTGAACACCGGTGGATCTGATGGGGTGAGCAGCATTAGGCGGTTTCTGTAGTCGAATGGAGACGAATACACCTTACGAAGGTATCCCTTGCCTTCCAATGGCAGTCCAACCCCTGAATTCCAATAGCCAAAGCCATCGTTCAGGTCAAGGGTTGCACTTGTGCATACGACAGAGTCCAGTTTGCCGAACAAAGCTTTTGCCAATATATCCGACACCTCAAGAGGTGCATTGTTGAACGTGACGTACCTGACCTTTGCATGCTTCTCTATGTCAAGGTAATATATGCCTTTGCTCCAATCACGGCATTCGATGAAGGACCTGAGCAGCTCTATCATGTCCGCTATGCGTGAGATATGGACGACCATGTCGTCACATTTGGTACGTACAATCTCGTCGTTCGATTTTATGGAACCAGCGAAGTCGCTGAGCTTTGAGACGAACTCCTGGCCTTTAGATACGACGTTCCTTGCAACCTCACCTATCTGACCAAGAACCTTTTGGGCGTTTGCAGTCGTAAAGAGAAGGTGCGCCATCTTGTTCAAGTCAAGGATTCCAATGGTCATGAGGTTCAATGTGTCCGCCTGCATCCTCAGATTGTCGTACAGGGAAAGGATATCTTCGTACAACGACCTGTTTATGCTGAACTGCAGAAGGTCGTCCAACATACGTCCATAGCCTGCACCCTTCGAGGCCTTGCGGTCGTAGATGTAGCTTATCTGACGCATGAGCGAGTAGCTTGAGAACGTGGATGTGAACAAATCCGTTGCATGGCGCTCCATGTTGTGCGCTTCGTCCACCACAAGATGTCTGAATGCAGGAAGCACGGCATCGTCGCTGTAGTCTATGTCCTCTTCATAGCGTGAATGGCTGTCCACGAAAAGAAGGTGGTGGTTGCATATTATGATTGATGCATCACCAAGCTTCTTCTTGGCCTTAAAGAAGAAACAACGACTGAAGAACGGGCATTTTCCGCCCATGCACAGGTCTGAGTCGGAGCATACGCTGCTCCAGATCAGAGGATCGAGCCTACCGTTGAAGTCGCTTCTAAGACCGGTTTCAGTTTCGTTTGCAAACCTATGCAGGCGAGAGATGTCTGAAACCCCATCGTCCTTGAAAAGTGCGTTTCCCTCAACTTCGCCGGCAAGACGCCTAAGGCATATGTAGTTTCCCCTTCCAACGGCTATGGCTACGGGACAATCGAATCCCAACACCTTGAAAAGCGTTGGTATGTCCTTCTCCAAGAGCTGTCTTTGGAGATTGATGGTGGATGTGGCAATCACAGTACGATCCTTGTCACCTGCCTTTATCGCCTCAGCGGCATAGAAAAGCGCAGGAACAAGATAAGCAAAGCTCTTGCCAATGCCGGTTCCAGCCTCTATTGCGCCAATGAGGTTGCCTTCGTAGCATTCAAGTACGTCAAGGGCCATGTCGAGCTGGCCTTCCCTGAATTCGAAGGAATCAAGGCCGTTGCAGAGAAGTCCATCCTGATCGAAAATCTCGTAGACCTGCTCCTTAGTCATTAGAAAGCCTTGGTTCAGATCCAGTCGTATTCGACTCGTACTCCTGCATCTTACGTATTATCGTCTTGCGCCCTATTCCAAGCATATCGGCGGCTTTGGACTTGTTTCCCTTGCAGTACCCTACTGTTGCAAGTATGACGGCCTTCTCCGCTTCGTCCATTGTAGAGCCAAGAGGAATCTCTATTGAACTTTCCGTACTTGCACGGCTTACGTTTGGAGGAAGGTCGTCCACTTCTATCACCTTTCCACGACACATGACGACGGCGCTCTCGACGCAGTTCCTAAGCTCCCTTATGTTGCCGGGCCAATCGTATGCGGCTATCTTGGCCTTGGCTTGTGAGGAGAAACCCTCCACATCCTTGCCATTCTCTTTGTTGAACTCATTGAGGAACTCGGTCGCAAGCAGGAAGATGTCCTCCTTGCGCTCCCTTAGGGGCGGCACTTCAAGCCTTACGACGTTGAGCCTATAGTACAGGTCCTCCCTAAAATGGCCTAGTTTGATCTCTTCCTCAAGATTTCTATTAGTAGCGGCTATCACGCGGACATCGGTCTTGATGGTCTTCTCCCCGCCCACCTTCTCGAATTCGTGTTCCTGGAGGACCCTAAGGAGCTTGATCTGCGTGTTGGCATCGATCTCCCCGATCTCGTCAAGGAATATCGTACCGCCGTCCGCAAGCTCAAAACGCCCCTTCTTGTCCGATACCGCGCCCGTGAAGGCCCCTTTGACGTGCCCAAAGAGCTCGCTCTCAAGCAAATTGGCATTGAGCGCCGCACAATGCACCTTCACGAACGGCTTGTCACGCCGGTCCGAATAGCTCACTATTGCATCGGCCACGAGCTCCTTTCCAACACCGCTCTCACCCGTAATCAAGACCGATGCCTTTGAGCCCGCAATCCTTTGGATCGTCTCAAGCAGGCGAACGACCTTTTGGCTCTTGCCTATTATCTTGGTGTAGCCGCTTTTCTTCCTAAGGTTCTCAAGTTCTATCTTGAGTTCTCTGTTGCGATCAGCCAAATCCTTGTTGGAAAGCGTTTTGCGTATGAGGACTGAAAGATGGTCAAGGTTGACAGGCTTTGTCAGAAAATCCACCGCACCGTTCTGCATGGCCTCTACGGCGTCTTCTATCGTGCCATGTCCTGTGAGAACTACGACAGGTATGGTTGGATATGTGGAGTATATCTTCTTGAGAAGCTCGCTGCCTGACATCCCGGGCATCCTTAGGTCCGTTATGACCATGTCTACAGGGGTTGAGTTTATGATCTTCCAGGCTTCGTCTCCGTCAGAGGCCTGAAGCCCATCGTATCCGTCCATGGAAAGGGCGGCGACAAGGCCTTCGCGTATGTGTTTCTCATCATCTACGACAAGAATGGTCCGGCTCATGGCTGCACCTCCTCATTGCAAGCTTCCACATAGGATTCAGAATAGTCGGAAGAACCTGACGAGTCGCTGCCAAATGAGATTCTGAACCTTTCGTCCTTTGGAATTGGAACCCTTATGATGAACTCGGAGCCCACACCCAAGGTCGAATGCACGTTCACATCGCCGGAAAGCTCCTTCATTATCTTGAAAAGAACCGTAAGTCCAAGCCCTGTGCCATAGGACTTGGTGGTGAAATACGGCTCGAATATCTTCTCCATTTGCTCTTCCGTCATACCGCAGCCAGTGTCTGAAACGCTCAATGCGGCATATTCACCGTCTATGTATGAAGTTATGGTTATACGTTTTTCCTTGGCGCAGGAATCGCCGGTCGTTTCCGCGTTTCCTTCCATGGCCTGCATGGCGTTCTTTACAAGGTTGAGGACGACCTGTTTCATGAGTGCAGGGTCGATCATGACGTTTGGCATGGACGTAGCGAGCCGTAGATCAAGAGAGATGCCTTTTCCGTCAAGTTCTGGAGCGACTACCTTTGCCACATTGTCCACTATGTCGTTGAGGCTCATCTTTTCAAGGTTCACGCTCATTGGCTTCACTGCAAAAAGGAAATCTACGGCTATTGCGTTTATCCTATCGACCTCCTCCTTCACTACAGACAGGTATTTATCGGCTGTCGCCTTGTCCACGGAGCCGTTTCTCAACAGCTCCCTATCCAAAAGCTGAAGGTATATGGATATGGAGGCCAAGGGGTTCTTTATCTCATGGGCGACGCCGGCTGCCATCGTGGTCATGGAGGCAAGGCTCTCGTTCTTTCTGAACTCCTCCTTGAACCTATGGAAATACGATACATCGCTGAACGTGAACAAAACCCCATCGAAGTCCCCAGGCCTTAGCGTCATGCAGTTTATATATCTTTTACCTGCACCTGGATCATCGAACTCGAACACATTGGACTGGGCTGGCTTTGAATCGCCAAGGCAGGCGTCTATGAACGCAAGAAGTCCATCGTCCATTACGACCCTATGAACCAAAGTGTTCGTGTATTTCTTTCGCTTGTAGGAAGGTACGAGAAGAACCGCCTGCCTGTTCATGTACATGACGGTACCGTCGTTCTGTACGAGCATATAGCCAATATATGAGTTGTCCAAGGCAAGGTTGTGGATCCTTAGCTCTGCAGACTGTGTGTCTATGATTCCAAGGATCTGCTCGTCCGATAGTTTGGATATCTTGCTTGAAGCCTTCTTGACGAACTGGTTCATCCAAGCACCTCCTTGGTTCTGTATGCCACGTAGTCGAATGTGAGCCGCTTGTTCTGGTTGAAGAGCCTTCCTTTTGATACCATTTCGTTTATGCCCTCTATGAGATAGTCCGCCTTCCTTGGGTCTATGCTACCGTCAAGCCTTCCCCTGTACAGCTCATCCACTACGTGCGAAAAGAAGATGTCCCAACCTTTGCAACTTTCAAGCTCCGCTACGATTGCAGGAATGTCTGCATTGTGCGTTGCAACGAGGCTGTGAGCCATGGATTTGAGCTTTGCATCGTCTATGCCCCCACCTTCAAGGAAGAACTGCTCAAGGCTTTCGTACTTGTTTGGGTTTATGAAAAGCAAGTTGAATATGTATTTAGTCCGTTCCTTGTCCAATGCTTGGAAGCGGAACTTCCTCACTCTACTGAGTATGGTTGCAAGTATGCGTCCAGGGTTCGCCGATATGAGTATGAAATAGGTGTTCGCAGGCGGCTCCTCAAGCGTTTTGAGAAATGCGTTGACCGCAGCCCCCAGTGCGTTTTCAAGGCCCTCCACAACGACGAGCTTCTTCTCTCCATCCATGGATGAAGTGGAGCACCAATCCCTTATGGCCCTCACCTGCCCTACGCTTATGGCCTGGGTCCTGTTTGAGTCTGCAAGGGCCAAGACGAACTTCTCAATGGAGGCAAGAAGCGAGTCAAGCTCGTTGTCCTGAGCCCTGTCCAGTTTTTCCATGAGCTCAGACACCTCCGCGGCATCTGAAAAGCGTTTCTTGGCTGTCGCCGTCTGCTCGTCCATGAGGGCTCCGTGGTACTGTTGAAGAAGGACGTTTACACTGTCCTTGAGAAAGTCCTTGGCAGCCTTGTTCCTGGATTTTCTTAGGAGTGCTACGGCGCTCATGATCCTATAGCTGTGGTTCCTGTCCGAGACGATTATCGTGTTCTCCTTGGGAACCCCCATCTCCTTGGCCACTGACATGGCGGCGAACATCCTTCCACTGCAGGGCTCTCCATGAAAGAGAGACGACGATGGAAACTCATCCTTTGAGATGAGCTCTGAAAGATGGGAGGCTATTTCAGGTTGGGTTGCACTAAGCTTTTCGAACATCTGTCGTCCCCGTTTTCTATTCCTCTCGCCATGGAGGGCTCAGACAATCCCTTCCACAAGGGTCTTGAACCACTCAACAAGGGGAAGGATGAGCCTTGTCGAGAAGAAGCTTTCGCTTAGGGTCGTTCCAAGATCGACAAGGTTCTGGTATTTCATGAGCATCTCAAGTATTCCAATTACGAGGATGCTCTCAACGACACCCAGAGCGAACCCAAGAAGATTGTCCACAACAGCTATGTTGGCAGTCTCGCAAATGCCCCCAAGGGCGGATCCAAGACCTTTCATGACAGAATAACCTGCCATGAAGATGACAAAATACGCTATGAATGCGGCGAACCATCTTGGAAAGGACATTTGTTCTATGAGAACATTCGACAGGGCCTTTGTGAACATTGCAGCCAAAAGGAATCCAAGAACATACCCGAACTTGGACGAAATCTCCTCTATGAAGCCCTTTATGGCACCCCAGATCCCTCCAATCATGAGGAGGACGAAGATTATATAGTCGATAGTCTTAAGATACTCGCCCATCGTTTGCCTTTTCCTTCTTTATGTATGGTCAGTATAAGGAATCGATGGCAATCTGACAACCAATCCTCCTCCATTGCATTACATTGACTTTGCGTTGGCTTTTACCGTCTTTGCTTTGACACATCTTTGCTTTGGCTTTGCCAGTTGCCGCCATTTTGGGTATACTGTCTACATGGCGAATTTTTTGGCGAAGATTTTTGGAACGAAGAAGGACAAGGACATAAAGGCCCTGCGTCCTATAGTGGATAAGGTTAATTCATTCGATTCATGGGCAAAGGGCCTCAAGGACGAGGACTTCCCTGCTCAGACACAGGCTTTCAAGAAGAGACTTGCAGACGGCGAAACGCTGGACCAGATCCTTCCTGAAGCATATGCACTTGTAAGGGAGGCCTCATTCAGGGTTCTTGGCGAGCGTCACTACGACGTCCAGATAATGGGAGCCATTGTCCTGCACCAAGGCAAGATCCTTGAAATGAAGACAGGAGAAGGAAAGACGCTCACAAGCGTGCCTGCAGCCTATCTCAATGCATTGGAAGGCAAAGGCGTGCACGTTGTTACAGTCAACGACTACCTTGCACAGCGCGACGCACAATGGATGAGTCCAATCTACAACTTCCTAGGCCTCACCGTTGGGGTCATAGTCTCCAACATGGACAATGCAAGACGCCGCGATGCATACAAATGCGATGTCACCTACGGCACGAACAACGAATTTGGATTCGACTACCTGCGCGACAACATGAAGCTGCGCTACCAGGACAAGATCCAACCCAAGCACCACTACTGCATCATAGACGAGATAGATTCGATCCTCATAGACGAGGCCCGCACACCACTCATCATATCAGGACCGGCCGACGACGATACCCAACAGGCCATCAACGCCGAGAAGATAACACCATACTTCAAGGAATGCGAAAAGGATCCCGATACTGGCGAGTATCCAACGATATCGGCCTTTGCACGTTTCGAGGACGGTGCCAAGCTGGAACCGGAAGGCGACTACATGCTTGACGAGAAGAGCCGTCGCATAAGCTTCACCAAGCAGGGAATGCTCCACATGGAGGAGCTGCTCCAGCGAATGGGCATCATAACCGGTTCCCTCTATGACGATGAGAACTTCGAATACATCCACTACGTGACGCAGGCCATGGTTGCAAAGCACCTGTACCACAAGGACACGGACTACGTCGTCCAAGACAACCAAGTCCAGATAGTGGATGATTTTACAGGCCGTATCCTTTACGGAAGGCGCTACAGCGACGGCCTGCATCAGGCAATAGAGGCCAAGGAACACATAAAGGTCTACGGCAAGAACAAGACACTTGCCACCATCACATTCCAGAACTTCTTCAGAATGTACGACAAGATCTCAGGAATGACCGGTACTGCTGACACAGAGGCCCCTGAGTTTGCATCCATCTACAATTTGGATGTAGTCGTCATTCCAACCCACGTTCCAGTGCAGCGCGTTGACAAGGACGACCTTGTATATTTGAACGAGCAGTTCAAGTACCAGGCAATCTGCAACGAGATAAAGCGTGTACATGAAACAGGTCAGCCTATCCTCGTTGGTACTGTATCCATTGAAAAGTCAGAGCTCATTTCCGCTCTTCTCAAGCGCATGGGAATCCCACACGAGGTCTTGAATGCAAAGAACCATGCACGCGAGGCGCTTATCATTGAGAACGCAGGTGCAAAGGGAGCAGTCACGGTAGCCACGAACATGGCAGGTCGTGGAACGGACATAAAGCTTGGCGGCTCCCCTGATGCCTTGGCACGCAGGCTCTGCGGTACAGAGGCCTCTGAAGAGGAGTTCAGGGCCGCAAAGGAGAAGACTCGCGCCCAGTGGCAGGCTTCATATGAAGAGGTGAAGGCTCTTGGCGGTCTCTACATCCTTGGAACGGAGCGCCATGAATCAAGGCGCATAGACAACCAGCTGAGAGGAAGAAGCGGCCGTCAGGGAGACCCAGGTGTGTCACGCTTCTATGTAAGCTTTGACGACACTCTACTTCGCCTCTTTGCAAAGGATAACCTCAAGGCAATGGTGGGCCGTCTTGGCATGAACACAGGTGAGCCAATCGAGCACTCAATGGTAAGCCGTGTCATAGAATCGGCCCAGAAGCGCGTTGAGGAAAGGAACTTTGACATAAGAAAGCGCCTTTTGGAGTACGATGACGTTCTCAACGAACAAAGGAACTTCATCTACTCACAGCGCGACGAGATACTACTTGATGCCAATATGGTAGAAAGGGCTTTGAACGCTGCGTTCGAGTTCGTGGATGAGACTGTCGAAGCATGCCACTCCAAGAACTCCAACAATGTCGTTGAGCTCCATCAGGCCCTTATGGACAAGATTGGATTCGACTACGAACCGGCCTCAGGAGACGAAGGCCTGTCCAAGGATGCTTTGGCTTCCAAGATAAAGGACCTTGTCCGTAGCAACGTAGAAGCAAAGGTGGCTGTCGTTGGAGAGCAGTCGTTCAATGAGTTCATTAGGCAAATCTACCTTAGACAGATAGATACAAGATGGCAGAGCCACCTTGAAGAGCTTGAGGACCTAAGGGATTCAGTTGCACTGCGCTCGTATGCACAGAAGAACCCTCTTCTTGAGTACAAGCTTGAAGGATTCGACATCTTCGATGCTATGATAGACAAGATCAAATCCTCAGTTGCAAAGACGATAATTAGGGTTCAGATCCGCCTTGAGGCCAATCCCTCACGTCCAGTGCAGGCACGAAAGACCGTCGAGTCCCACGGAGAAAGCACGCAGTTCTCCAACATGGCTGCAAGACAGGCTGTCCAAGCCCGCAGCTCCGCCAATGCAAACGCCCAGTCCTCCATCCAAATCGTGCGCTCAACTCCAAAGGTTGGACGCAATGACCCATGCCCATGCGGCAGTGGCAAGAAGTACAAGAACTGCTGTGGTAGAAATCAAGGCTCAGAAAGCTGAGCCTTAGGGCGTTTGTCCGTTTGCCTCATTTGCCATTTGACTTGGACGTCTCTTGAATGATTTCAATCGTGTCGATCATAATCGACAAATCCCTATGTTTTCTGTCGAACGTAATCGACATGCCCTATAATAACCATTCTGTTTTTTGATTCATACAAGTGTGTCATCCAACAGAAAGTCTATGATTCCTACATTTAGGATGCCGTTGTCGTCATACCAACGCTTTCGTATGTCATGACGAACAATGATTTTGGGGAATGAGTCGCCAGTCAGTAGAAAAGACTTGTTCTCTGTGATTTCCTTCTCTTCCGTTCCCAACGCGTAGGCAGACTGAATGTAGATCTTCCTACCACTGGAAGTTGCAATGAAATCAATCTCCCTTGCAACTGGGACAACCCTTCCTTTGGTATTCTTCTCATTGCTGTAGACGATACCAATGTCAACGGAGCATTCACGAATCATAAGTTCATTGAAAATGATGTTCTCCATGATATGCGTAATTTCCTGCTGACGGAATCCTATACGTGCGTTCCTAAGCCCAATATCCTCACAGTAGTATTTGTTTGGATAGTCGAAATAGCTTTTGCCTTTGACATCCCAGCGCTTGCATTCAGTGAAGAGGAACGAGTCCGCTAGGTAATCCATATAAGCCTTTACAGTATTCAAAGCAACCACGTTTTCACCGCTGCATTTCTGCATGGTGTTGATGGAATCTGCAACCTTCGTTGGGTTTGTAAGAGAACCTACAGACGAACAAAGCAAATCCAAAATGGATGACAGCACATCTTCACGTTTGATTTTCTTTCGTTCTACAATGTCCTTGAAATAGACCTCTGAGAAAAGTGATTTAAGGTAAGCCATCTTTGAAGCATCAGTAGGTCGGGACAGAATAAACGGCATACCGCCATAGAAGGCAAAGTCGTCAAATGCTTCCTGCTTGTCACCGCCAACGACAGAATAATACTCCGCAAATGAAAGAGGATGTACTCGAATCTCATCACTTCGACCTCTGAACTGGGTCAGAATATCTGAAGACAGCATTTTTGAGTTACTGCCTGTTACGTAGATATCCAGGTTTGAAAGGGACCTCAAATCATTGAGAGCATCATAGAAAGTGATTTTCTTTCCATCAGGATTGTATGGATTGGAAACTTCGTCAGACATCTGGATTTCATCCACAAAGAGGTAGTACTGCTTCGTACTATGTTCTACAATTCCACGGACATGGGATGCAAGCTCCAAGGGATTGCGGTAGCGGATGTCCTTTGCCAAGTCCAATTCAAAGGACAGGATATGGTCTTCTGCAACTCCCTCCTCAAGGAGGTAGCTCTTGAACTGTTTGAAAAGCAAATAGGACTTGCCACATCTGCGGATGCCAGTAATCACCTTCACCTGACCATCCCACATAAAGGAGATGATTTTCTTCAAATAGCGGTCTCTTTTTATTTCCATGTCGCAGCCTCCATTGAAAACTTGCTTGTATTATCACGCTACTTTTCAATGAAGATTATACACAAGTGTACGAGAAAAATCGATGGTTTCATTGAAATGTTTGTTGATAAACCTGCCAACATTTCAATGAAATAAAACCTCAAGCAATAAAAAAGATAGAAAAACTGCTTTAGAATGCCTCTTGTGTTTCAAGTAATCGAAATACAGCCCATTGCTCCACCTCTCCAATCAAGTGAATGTACAAACTCCAATATACCAATATTAATTGTTTACACACTAATTGATTACAAAAAACTTTCATAATTCTTTCCAAAACCGTGAATGGAAACAGCAGGTTTCTTGGAATTAGTAATATGAAAGACTCTTGGGAGCTTTCAAAGTTACTTTTCAGGAGGTGTTTCCATGACAAAGAAGCACAACGTTTCACAAAGGGTTTTCGGAAGGACGAACAGAAGGGACATCCCGCTTGAGAACGATGCCATGTT
>ULPT01030681.1_pt1 | contig 44875 bp, 55 predicted proteins | sample 1953751 | NCBI WGS metagenome assembly ULPT01 (sample SAMEA4835636, study PRJEB28245) | human gut metagenome | biome: gut microbiome; material: fecal sample | place: Denmark | collected 2008 | reverse complement strand
GCAAGCCGTTAAGTAACGTAAAAGTCAAAATTTTAGATCCAATCACTCACCTGGAAAAAAAGCCTGGGGAGAAAGGGGAAAGGGCAGTAACTGGTCCTGTATTAAGGAACGGATATTTTAAACAAGAAAAGAGTCCTTTCTATTCGATCGATGGAGAAGACTATGTCCTTACTGGCGATATCGGATACAAGGATGAGGATGGTTATCTTTATTTTGTTAGCCGTAGGAAACGAAGGCTGAAGAAAAAAGGAAGGAATGTTTATCCTTTGGATGTTGAAAAACGAGTCTCTTCTATCCTGGGTATCAAGGAATGTGCATTTCTAGGAGAAACCTATAAAGGACGGGATTATCTTTGTCTTTTCGTCTCTTTAGAAAAAGGAAGGGATGAGAAAAAGAGGAAAACGGAAATTAATGATATTCTGAAAAAGACCTTTAATTCTTATGAGCTTCCTGACTTCATTCTTGTGCAAGATGCTTTTGCACATACCAATGTCGGAAAAGTCGATTATCTTATTCTGTCTAAGAGGTTCCACGAGTTTTTGATCGGTAGACTTGGTGAATAATCAAAAAGCACCAAGGATACTGGAAAAACTAAGGAAAATCATCCTTTCCGCAAAAAGATAGGTCAACCTAATATAGAAGTGATCTCGCTTGACTTCTTTTAAATACCTGGAATAAGTAAGAAACAAATCGGAAATAAGAAAGAAAACGCCGCCGATGACACCAAATACAAACTCAGAATGTCCCAGATAGAGCCCAAGGCACCTGACTGCTAGATCAAGAACTAATATAGAAGCATAAAAGGCACCACCTAGTTTTAGTTGCCAAGGAATTCTGAGTTTCCTATGGATACTATAAGCCGCAAAGGAAAAAACAAGTCCGGTTCCAACTCCGTAGATTAGGAAAGCACGGCTTGTGATTTCCGTGCTGAAAAGAGTTGCGAACTCTAAGATAAAGAAAAGATGATTCAGAAAGAAAAAACACATGCCAAGAAAAACGCTGAAATTTTTCTGTGTGAACCTCCTGAAAATATCACCCAGCCTTCCACAAAACAGCCCTAAGTAAAGATATGGTTGGTTTGGAAATAAAATAACTGCTATTAAGAATAAAAGAAAGAGGCAGAAAGGCTTCAAAACCCTTCTTAAACCATCTTTCTCTTTAAAACAGGCGACAAGCTCAGCAAGGCATACGCATCCAAATACGCTCCTTAGGCAGGGATAGAGCATATAGGTGTTGACCATCATTTTCATAATTACCTTTTTCTTTATTTTATGTGATTTCGTTCTTGCTTTCAATATGCCACCGAAAAGAAAAAGTACCCGAAATGAAAAAGTTCGATTACAATCATTAAGAAAGAGAATAATAACGATGGAACTGACTTCTGAAGAAATCAATGCATTAGAACAAAGCAGGGAAAAAGAAACCCAAATCAGGAAGGTGCTAAAAGACCTTGTTTACAATAAAAGAATAAAACTGAATGAGAAAAAAGTGGCTTCGGTAAGGAAAGGCAGAGAATTTTCAAAACTGGATTATCGCTATGCCGTTTCTTTGCTCGATGATAAAGAAATCGAGAAACAGAAAAACTATCCGATTTTAGCTTCGCTTTCTTTGGAAAAGCTTCCTTTTTCAGAAGAAAAGGAAGTTATGTCAAGCTTAAGGAGAAAGAAGCTCTTGGAAAGGAAAACAAAATCTCCAAGGAGAGAAAATGCCTTTCGCTTAAGGATTGCACCGCGCCCCTTTGTCGATGCAGAGGATGATCCTCTTGGATATCTTGAACGCTATCTTCTTCTTCGCTCCAATTACTATTTGATTAGGAAGGCAGAGGAAGAACTGAAATCAATGGGAACAACCTCGCCGAAAAAAGAACAGATAGAAAGGGAAGCCGACAGTCTCTTTTCAAATTTAAAGTAATTCGACAACTTCTATTTATTGAATGAAGCTGTGATGAATGGAAAACTGCTCTTTGTTTCTTGCAAGAGCAGTTTTCTTTTCTTATTTTTTATCAACCGTTTTTGTGGCGATGACGTTCACGCCGGTGTTGCAGACATTTTCAATGATAACGTCTCCAAGATGAATTGGAGCTTGTAAATCCAATCGATTGATTTCTTTCCTGATATCGAACCTTTTCTCTTTCGGAGCAGCTTTATCCGTTCGGACAGATACCCGATTGATAACGCCATTCTCGATTTTAGCTGTTGATGTTATGGTACGCCTGGGATGGGTGACTTCACTGATTCCGTATTCTTTTCCTCGAGGACAGAAATTGCCGGTGACGGTCCTGTTATCGGTATCAACTACGATTTCACATCCTCTTGGGCAATTGATGCAGACCCTTTTCTTAAGCATTTATTCTGCCTCCTTTCTGAGGGAGATTTCTATTTCATTTGCAGTGAGGAAATCCTCTTTCTTGATTCGCCTTGATTCCCTTTCAGAAGGAATGACTTTGATTTTCTTGACTGCTTTGATCTCTTCGCCGTCTTTCTTGATGACCAAGGAACAATTGCTTACCGGTTTGCGGACACGGAAGAAGATATCAACATAATCTTTTGAATCGTCCTTACGGATAAATTGAGGACAGGTATAACCAAGTCCATCCCCAGGAATGACTTTTACCAAAGAACGATTCTTTTCGCCTTTATCTAGATATTCCGCGGCATTTTCGCCGGCACGATTACCTTCTGCGGAAACGTTATCAACAAGGTCGTGGACTTGGAGAACATTACCGCAGGCAAAGATGCCCTCAACGTTGGTTTCAAGGTTATCGTAGACCACAGCTCCTTTTGTTCTAGGATCGAGGTCGACTCCGGCTTTTTTGCTAAGTTCGTTTTCTGGAATCAAGCCAACGGAGAGGAGAAGAGTATCACAGTCGAAGACAATCTCTGTTCCTTTGATGGGATTATTATGTTCATCAACTTTGGAAATGACAACTTGTTTGATACGATGATGTTCTTCATCGGCAATGATGTCACTGACGGTATGAGAAAGGTAAAGCGGAATATCAAAATCATTGAGACATTGTGCAATGTTACGATTCAAGCCATTCGAATACGGACAAAGCTCGACATCCGCTAATACTTTGGCGCCTTCTAAGGTCATTCTTCGTGCCCTGATAAGGCCGATGTCTCCCGAGCCAAGAATGACAACACGTTTTCCAACTAAATAACCATCGATGTTACAATATTTTTGAGCAGCACCTGCAGTATAGACACCAGCGACTCTATCACCTGGAGTTGAGATGGCGCCTCGGCTTCTTTCCCGGCAGCCCCTAGCTAGAATGATAGCCTTTGCCTTGATTTGTTCCAGTCCTTTTTCCGGTGAAACACAAGTGATGAGCTTATCCTTGCTAATATCAATGACCCTAGTATTAAGTTGCGTCTTAATCCAAGTGTTCTTGACCATGTCTTCGTATCGTGCTGCATATTCAGGGCCAGTAAGCTCTTCCTTGAAGCGATGAAGACCAAAGCCATTATGAATACATTGGTTCAAGATACCACCAAGGGTGTTGTCTCTTTCAAGAATCAGAATATCCCGAACACCCTTTGTATAGGCACCATATGCAGCTGCTAGACCGGCAGGTCCGCCTCCGACAATGACTAAATCGTGTGTGGAGAACATTTATTTTCCCTCCTTCGTCTTTTCGACAACGACTTGGCTTCCTGTTTTGTCTTGATAGATTTCATTGAAGGGAACATGGAGGTTATTTAATAAAATGTCAAAGACTTTAGGACCGCAGAAGCCACCTTGGCAACGTCCCCTGCCTGCATTCGTTCGACGCTTGATTCCATCGATAGAGCAGGGAGGTATTGGCCAAGAGAAGGTATCGAGGATTTCTCCTTCTGTAACAGTCTCACATCGGCAGATCCTTTGTCCATATAATGGATTCTTTTCAATGAGATCCTCTTTTTCCTTTAACGATTTTTCGCTGAAATATCCAGGTAATCGGAAATAAGAGAAGTCTTTCTTTTTCTCCAGGTTGATTCCCATCTCTTTCAAAATGGATACAGCCTCAATTCCCATTGCTGGTCCACTTGTCAAACCGGGGGATTTAATTCCAGCAAAGTTGATAAATCCTTTGACTATTTTGGATTCTTCAATCAGGAAATCCTCACGGCCTTTGATGGTGGCTCGATTGCCTGCAAAATTTCGAATGTTGTTCCGGAAATTGACATTTGGAACGGAACGGGCAGACCTATTACGGATATAGGCTAAGGCATCGTTGGTGTTTCCTAAATCATCTTTTCCTTCGATGTTCTCATTTGCATCCGGACCGACAATCAGATTTCCATCGGCGGTCGGAGAAACGAGAACACCTTTTCCTAGACTTGTTGGTGTTTGAAAAATGACATGGGAAACAAAATTGCCTTCTTCTTTATCCAGAAGATAGTATTCGCCACGGACTGGTGTGATGTCGAAAGCATCGTCTTTTTTATCTTTCAAAACCATTTTATAGATTTCGTCCGCATAAAGTCCCGCAGCATTGATTACTGTTTTGGAAAGGAATTCTTCTTTTTTGGTTTTGATGTGGAAGATGCCGTTCTCATCCTTCGTTATATCAATGACTTTACTATCACGGGAGAAAACGACTCCGTTTTTGACTGCTGTATTTCCCCTCGCCAAAACCAATTCCCAAGGATAGACAACACCAGCGCTCGGTGCATAGAGAGCATAGTCGATTTCTTTGGCTAGATTGGGTTCCCTCTTATGAACTTCAGAAGAAGTCTTCAATAGTTTCCTATCGGGAACTTCATTCTTCCTTCCTCTTTCGTATAGTTCATTGATTTTTTTGTGGTCTTCAAGAGTACTTCCGACAACTAAGGAGCCAATATTTCTATAATGGTAGTTCCTTTCTTTTGCCAAATCATGAATCCTCTTGCATCCTAGAACATTGAGCTTTGCCCTCTTTGTACCTGGTAGAGGATCATATCCGGCGTGGACAATGCCAGAGTTTGCCTTGCTTGTTGCCCTGGAGACATCGTTTTCCTTATCCAAAAGAAGTGTCTTGAGCTGGTATTTGCTCAGTTCCCTTGCAATACCGGTACCCGTCACACCCGCGCCAATAATGACTACATCATAAGTTGACATGGAAGTAATTCCTTTCTTTATAATACTCATTAATTATAAAACAGCCATAACCTGAACTTCTACCACAAAACAATAGTTTTATTCGAAAAAACAGATAAAAAAGAATCAAATAAGGAGTTTTTCTTTTAATTGTGTTAGAATTCTAGGCATATGAATAGGACTGCACCTGAAACCAAAAAAAGAAAGCTGATTAAGTTCCTCATCCGTTTGTTGACTCTCGCATTGGTTGTGGGCGGTATTTTCCTTCTTGGATATTATATTTTCTCACTGCTCGGAGGAAAAACAAAACTAAGGGAAGACATCCAAAAATGGACAAAAGAAAATACCTTTCTGGGTTGTTTCATTTATTTGGTTTTATCTCCCGTAATTAACCTGATTCCTGGAATTTCTTCCATCTTTTTCATCACTTTAGCCAACAGGATGCTGAATGATAAGACGCCGCTAGGAAGGCTCTATTCTTTCCTTCTTTGCGACTCATCGGTAATGCTGACAACCGTTCTGCTATTCTTGGTTGGGCGGACGATTGGTAAAAAGGCGATTGGATGGCTGATTGGCGAAGAGGATTATCAAAAAGCAAAGAATATCCTGAATGTCGGAGGAAAAGCAGCTCTTCCCTTTGTTTATCTCTTCCCCTTCTTTCCGGATGATACGATGTCTTTTGTCTGTGGCAGGAGCGACATTTCCTTTGCCTATAACTTTGTCACAGCATTGATTTTTAGATCCGCTGGTGTCTTGTGTTGCTGTATTCTTGGGACCGACTTTTTCGATTATAAATCTTTTAGTTGGTGGATGTGGTTGCTTGTTGGAATAGCTTTCCTATTGATGCTTGGTATAATTCTTCTTGCTATCCGTCGATACTATATTCACCTTAAACACAGACAATGCGGAATCAAATATGATCTCATTCGTGGATTAAAGGTTGAAGATATTGGAAAACTGACGGAATTAGGGGATAGGAAGGACAAAAAGAAATAACATTTTCTTTGGAAGGCAGAGCACGATAACTTGCATGCTTCTAAATTATATTTCCTTTTGTTTCTTCATTTTAGTTTGTTATCCTCTGAAAAAAGTGTTTAAATAAGATTGTTATTGAAAGCTTTAATTTTTATGGGAAATTTATTCTTCACAGAAGCCCTTTCGGCGATTGAAAAAGCGAGTGCAGGTGGTAAGACACCAGCGGATGCGAACGGATGGGAGGCGTTTGTATCCTTCCTGAAAACAAGCTGCCAAGAAATCGGAGCTTGGTTCTGGAACAAAGATGCATCCGGAAGGAACAGGATTACGCGTCTTATCTTAGCGATCACCGTCCTTGTTCTTTGCCACTATCTCATTAAGCTAATCATCCGTCTCATCAAAGCTGCTACAGGTGCTAAGAACAAGAGGGGTATTGATGTCTCGGTCCGCTCGTTCACGATTAGTTTGGTGAATGTTACCCTGAATCTTATTCTTGCGTTTATCGTGTTACGCATACTGAAGATCGATGTAAGCTCCCTTGCACAGATTCTCTCTGCTGGAACGGTCGCTATCGGTCTATCTCTGCAGAATATCATTTCTGCTTGCGCCTCCGGCATCATCCTCTTGAAATCCAAGCATTTCCGTACAGGGGATTATATTCAAGTTCAGGGAGATGCCACGGCCGAAGGCACCGTCACTTCCGTTGGAGTTATGGCTACGGCCTTAGACACGGTAAACGGACAGCACGTGGTTATTCCAAATGATCAGCTCAGGAAGGGTGTTATCACAAACTACTCCCGTAATCCAGTTCGACGTAGGGTTGTCGATATTGGTGTTGATTACGAAACCGATACCGAAAAGTGTAAAAAAGTTCTCTTGGATATTCTTGCAAAAGACGAACGCGTTCTAAAAGACCCTAAGCCAAGCGTTTACCTTACGGATTTGGCTGAATATTACATCAATTTCTCTGTTCGTGCTTATATCGAAAACAAAGATTACTGGGATGTTTATCTCCAGTTCCGCGAGAAAGTTCTTCTTGCTTTCCGTGAGCAGAATATCCAGATTCCGTTCCGTCGCTTTGTCCTTGAAAACTATCAGGAACCTCACTGGGGACAAAAGACGAATAAGAAAGCAAAATCAGGCAACGAAGAAAAGTAGATTCCTATCAGAAATAAAAAAGGACGAGGCAACTGCCTCGCCCTTTTTGCTATTAGAGGGATGCCAGCTCTTTGAGTCCTTTTTCAGAAAGAAGCTTTTGCAACTGTTCCTTTTTCTCGAAGTCCCTTGGTTCCCTTTTCTTGCGGAGAGTCAGAAGAATTCTTTCTTCTTCGTTGGACGGGTTTTCGTAATCCTTCAGAGTATATCCGATGCTTGCCTCTTCTAATATGGTCAGAACATAACGGCGGAGAAGCGTGATGATATCTTTTTCAATCCAATAAAGGAATTTAACGCCAGGGTGTGCTTTTTCCCTCGGTTTCCTCTTTAGATAGACGGGCAAGGCATCTTCGGCTTGGTGGTAGATGTCTACAAAGACAAGAGAAGGACAATTCTTCCTCTTCTTAAGGTAGGCAAAGCAATCATCCTTTACGATATCTATCTTTTCTTTCTTAGGGAAAGAAGGAAGAAGCTCGCTGCTAAAGAGAGCAATGATGTCTTTATCTTTTTCAACAACGGTCACTTTATTGACGTTTTCCTTTATGGAGGTCCTATAGGCATAATAACCAAGGCCTAATCCAAAGGTGATAATATCACCATCTGCTTCTTCGATTGCTTTCTTCCTGGTATTGATTTCATGGGGGATGATACTCATCCAGATAACATCGCCCTTCCTTAAAACAGGATAGGTGAATTCGTTGTGAAAGTAGCCAACGGGTGTTATTTCACTATAGTCTTTCTTTTCATCATCCTTCCTCTCGTCATAGACGAAAGCTTCATAGGGAGAAAAATGGTTATAAGTCAACCTATAATCCTTGATCCTTTTCGGACGGAAAGAAACGTGTTGATAATACGGATTGTTCTTGTATTCTTTTTCATCTAGCAAATCAAAAGAACCAATGTTACAAGAATCAATCCTTTCTTTGTATTCTCCCTCATCTTCATCAAGTAGAGAAAAGAACGCATTCTTAAATGCTGTCTTTTCTCCTTGCTCTTTTTTTCCAGAGAGATTCAAAAGCTCATCATCGATATCATCATAATGATTGTTTAGATAGTCGTTCAAAAGCTCGGAAGCGGCCCTGTTCAAATTCTTCTGATCGATTAGTGCGTTGAGATAATCAACAATTTCCGGAGTTAAATTCAGTTTCATAGCATCTTTAGTATATTGAAAAATAAGAAAAAGAAAACGGAAATTGTATTGGAAACGCCATACAGAGTTGTCAATAGATTACGCGCGCGAACAATATATAATATATAGGCAGAAAAAAAGAAAAAAATTATCATTTTTCTGTTGACTAAGGGACATTGCAAGAGTAGAATTAATCACGCTGAATGCCATTTCAGCCCGTATTGACGTGTGAAGTTGCTGAAACGCCGACAGCGGTTGTCAACGCTTCAGGTTATTCATACCGAACGGATGCCCATACACAGATCTTGGGTAAAGGAGGTTAACAAATGGCAGAAACAAAATCCATCAGAGTTCGTCTCAAAGGTTATGATCACAAGACCTTAGACGAGGCGGTCAAGAAGATCGTCGAAGCCGCTAAGAAGACTGGCGCACAGGTTGTCGGACCTATCCCGCTTCCTACAGAAAAGAAAGTCTTCACTATTCTGCGTTCCCCGTTCACGGATAAGGATTCCCGTGAACAATTCGAAATCCGGACGCACAAACGTTTGATTGATATCAACCAGCCGACAAAGCAGACCATCGACATTCTCAAGAATCTCGACCTTCCTGCTGGTGTCGATGTTGAAATCAAGCTGTAAGGAGGTTAGGCACAGTTTATGAAATCCATTATCGGACGCAAAATCGGAATGACCTCTGTCTTCGCTGAAGACGGTTCCCATTATCCGGTTACTGTTGTCGAAGTGCTCCCCAACGTCGTTTTACAGGTCAAAACCAAGGAAAAGGACGGATACGAGGCACTTCAGGTCGGTTATGAAGACAAGAAAGAAAAACGGGCTAACAAATGCGAACTCGGAATTGCCAAGAAGGCAAATACCGCTCCGAAGTATGTCGTCCGTGAACTTGAAGGCGATGAAATCTATGGTAAGTATGAAGTCGGTGCTTCCTTAGATTGCTCTCTCTTCCAGGTTGGCGACAGGGTCGATGTCACTGGCTTAAGCAAAGGCCACGGATATGTCGGCACGATTAAACGGTATCATGGCACCATCGGTCCGAAGGGACATGGTTCCGGTTACCATCGTCAGATCGGCTCTTTAGCTACGAACGGACGCTGCAATAACCGTGTCCATGCTGGCAAGAAGAGGTCCGGACATTGGGGACCGAAGGTTCGTACAGTGTTAGACCTTCCAATCGTCGCTGTCTATCCTGATAAGAACTGCATCCTTATCAAAGGCTCCGTTGCTGGTCAGAAACTCTCGATTATCAAGATCCGTTCTGCTATTCGCAACAACGTCAAGAAGCCGGACCTTACTCCGGTTGTCGATTACACCAAAGAGTCCATTGCCGAACTTGAGGCTGCTGAGGCAAAACGCTTAGCCGAGATCGAAGCTAAGACGCCGAAGAAGAAACTCAATCCGAGGAAGAACTCCAAGGCTAGGATGAAGAAGTAAAGCGTGGAGGAGATTACAAATGGCTAACGAAATCAAAAGCCCGGTCCTCGATTATACGGGCAAGAAGGTCGGAGAAGTCGTCCTTCCCGCAGACCTCTTCAATACGGAAATCAATGAATATTCCGTTCAGCGTGCTGTCCGCGTTGATTTAGCTGCACGCCGTGTCGATACTGCTCACACCTTAACCCGTGACATTGTCCATGGTTCTAACCGCAAACCGTGGCGTCAGAAGGGTACAGGCCGTGCCCGTGCCGGAACCACTAACTCTCCGGTTTGGCGTCATGGCGGTGTTGTCTTCGCTCCGAACGGTCAGCAGAATCATGACCTTAAGAGGAACAAGAAGGAACACTATCTTGCCTTCACTTCGGTTCTCACCGAGAAGGCTCAGGGCGGAAACGTCATCGTCTTAACCGGCGAGAAATGCCCGTCCAGGAAGACGAAGGAATTCGCCTTAGCTCTGAAGGCTATCAATGCTGATAGCAAGAAGAACTTACTGGTCTTAGCAGATGACGATGTCAACCTGCTCCGCGCCAGTGCCAACCTTGCCAATGTCAAGGCCGTCTTCGCCGACAATGTCTCGGTTTATGACGTTCTTAATGCTAACAAGGTTATCTTCGTCAAGGATGCCATTCCGGCTCCCTTAGAAGATGAACATGAGGAGGAAGCTAAATAATGGCAGAAGAAAAGAAAGCCGTTGAGGCCGAAGTTCCGGCCTTCGCAACCCGCCCGGCCATCGTTAAAGACTATTCTATCATTAAGCATAGGATTGTTACCGAAGAGACTCAGCGTCTCCAGGCCGAGGAAAATGCCCTTGTCTTCGCAGTCGACAAGAAGGCTACTAAGCTTGAAATCAAGGCTGCTATTCAGGCAATCTTCTCCGCAAAGGTCAAGAGTGTCAACACTAGGAACATTCAGCGTAAGATCCGTCGGGTCGGACGCTATGAAGGTTTCCTTCCGCAGTATAAGAAAGCCATCGTCCGCTTCGATTCTTCCTTCGATTTAGGAAAGATCACTGCTGCCGTCGCCAACGAAGAACAGCAGGCTAACGAAGCCGATGCTAAATAAGGAAAGCAAATTATAGGAGATTACTATGGCAATCAAATCATATCATCCGGTGACTCCTGGAAGGCGTAACTTATCTACCCTTTCTACCAAGGACATCACCAAACAGACTCCTGAAAAAGCTTTACTCCGCCCGTTAAAGAAGACTGGCGGACGCAACAATCAGGGTTACATCACTTGCCGTCATATCGGCGGTGGAAACAAACGCAGGTATCGTGTTATCGATTTCAAACGTAACGGAGAAGTCAAAGCTACCGTCTTAGGAATCGAATACGATCCGAACCGTAATTGCCGTATCGCTCTCATCCAGAACGAAGACGGAAAGAAACGTTACATCATCTGCCCGAAGGGCTTAACTGTCGGTGCCATTGTCACTGATGGAAAAGCTGGCGAAATCGAAGTTGGAAACTGCAGGGAACTCGGAAGCATTCCGGAAGGTCTCAGGGTCCACAACGTCGAACTCGAACCTGGCAAAGGTGGACAGGTCTGCCGTGCTGCCGGTACTGGCGCCCAGATCTTAGGACGTGAAGGAAAATATGTCACTCTTCGTCTTGCTTCTGGCGAAGTCCGTAAGTTCAGGTCTTCCTGCCGTGCTACCATTGGTAGGGTTGGCAACGAAGACTTCAACCTTGTCAGCCTTGGTAAGGCTGGCCGCACCCGCTGGCTTGGCGAGCGTCCGACCGTCCGTGGTTCTGCAAGGAACCCGAATGACCATCCACATGGTGGTGGTGAGGGTAAGTGCCCTGTCGGCTACGATGCACCGCGTTCTCCGTGGGGCCGTCGCTTAAGGGGTGTCAAGACCCGTGCTAAGAAGAAACCGAGCAATCGTCTGATTGTCCGTCGCCGCAATGGCAAGTAAATAGGAGGAGTGATTCATCATGTCTCGTAGTTTAAAGAAAGGACCGTATTGCGATCCTAAGCTCCTCAAGAAGATTCAGGAGCAGAATAAAGCCGGCAAGAAAGAGGTCATCAAGACCTGGTCTCGCCGTTCCGCCATCTTCCCGGATTTCATCGGACACACTCTTTCCGTCCACAACGGTCATGCGTTTGTTCCGGTCTATATCACTGAAGATAGGGTCGGTCATAAGTTAGGCGAATTCGTCTTCACCCGTACCTTCACTCATCATCGCTCTGGCGATGACGCCGATGCCACGACGAAGGCCGCCAAGTAAGGAGATCCATCATGGCTACTGAAGAAAAGAAAACTGTAATTGCCGAAGAAGAAGCTCCGGCAAGCAAGAAAGCTGCTCCTAAGAAGGCAGCTAAGGCCACCAAGGCCAAGAAAGCAGTCAAGAAAGAAGCTGTTGAAGAAAAGAAAGAAGAAGTCAAAGAAGCCCCTAAGGCTACCGAAGCTTCTGCTAAGCTTATCAACTACGGCGTCACTCCGCGTAAGGTCCGTCTTGTGATTGACCTTGTCCGCGGCAAAGACCTTGCTACTGCTTATGCCATCTTAGACAACTGCCCGAAGAGGTGTGCTCATGACATCAAGAAGCTCATCCAGTCTGCTGAGGCAAATGCCGTCAACAACTTCAAGATGGAAGCTTCTACTCTCTACATCGCCAGCATCACTGCTAACGATGCCGTCAAACTGAAACGCAGGCTCCCGCGTGCTAAGGGATCTGCTTCCGGCTTGATCAAACGTTGGTCACATGTCTTCGTCACTCTGAAAAATAAGGAGGCCAAGTAATCATGGGTCAGAAAGTCAATCCAAACGGCTTACGTTTGGGCATCAACCGTGACTGGTCCAGTCACTGGTGTGCGGATAAGAAAACCTTCCCGAAGTATCTTCACGAAGATATCCTGATCCGTAATTACCTTGAACCGCTCTTAGACGGAATCAAGGCAGGTCTCAGCCACATCGATATCGAACGTATCAAGAACAGCATCAAGATTTCCATCTTCGCTTCCCAGCCGGCTCTTGTTATCGGCACCGATTCTGCTCAGATCAATGCTATTAAGAAGAACCTTGTCAAGATCCTTAAGAAGGATCCAAAGAACATCGAAGTCAGCATTGTTGAAGTCAAGAATCCTGACTTAGATGCAAGGCTTGTTGCCAAGGATATTGCTCATCAGCTCGAAGAGCGCGGTTCTTACCGTGTCGTTCAGAAGAAAGCTATCCAGCGCGTCAGGCATGCAGGCGCTAAAGGCTGCAAGACGAGGACCAAGGGACGTATCGGCGGTGCTGAAATCGCTCGTTATGAAGAATACCGTGAAGGTGTTCTCTCCCTTCATACTCTCCGTCAGCCGATTGATTACGCTTACTATCCGGCCCATACCACCTATGGTGTCATCGGTGTCAAGGTCTGGATTGCTCTCCCGGATAACTACAAAGAACTCCGGGAACGTCGTCCGGAAGAGACCGGACGCTTCGGTCGTGGCCGTTTCAATGGCCGCCGTCCGAACAATTCTTCCCGTCCTTCTCGTCCAGCTGCTCCGGCTGTTACGCCGAATGCAGAAAAGGATGAAGGCGCTAAGAAAGGAGAATAAGCCATGTTACAGCCAAAAAGAACAAAGTGGCGTCGTAACCACTTGGTCCGTCCTAAAGCAAAAGCCAGCCGTTTAGTCACGGTTGCCTTCGGCGAGTATGGATTAAGGGCCACCCAGGGCGGATACCTTTCGAACCGTCAGCTCGAAGCTGCCCGTGTTGTCTTATCCCGTTTCACGAAGAAGGCCGGCAAGGCCTATATCCGTGTCTTCCCGGATGTCGGCATCACTAAGAAACCAGCTGAAGTTCGTATGGGTGCCGGTAAAGGTGATGTCAACGGCTGGTTCGCAGTCGTTGAACCTGGCACAATCAGGATGGAAATCGGCGGAATACCGGAAGCAGATTGCAAAGAGGCCTTACATCAGGCCGGCTATAAGCTCTCTGTCCAGTCCCGCATTGTCAAGAAAGGCGAGGAAAACAAATAATGACCATTGAAGATGTTCGCAAATTATCTGACAAAGACCTCGCTTCCAAGGTCTATGAACTGAAAGGTGAGCTTCTCACCCTTCGCTTCCAGGCCAAAGCCGGTCAGTTAGACAACGGCGCTAAGATCAGCGCCTGCCGCAAGGACATCGCCCGTCTTCTGACGGTCGAGAACGAGCGCAAAAAAGCTGCTGCAGAAAAAGCTGCAGAAGCCAAGTAATAAGGAGGCTATAGAATCATGGCTGAAGAAATGAAACAGGTCATTGAGGCCTCTCATAAACGTCGCTTACAGGGTGTTGTCGTCTCTCACAAGAGGCAGAAAACTATTGTTGTCGAGACTGAGAACTACAAAGCTCATCCGATTTACAAGAAACGTGTTTCTGTCCGTAAACGTTACAAAGTCGACGACCGCAACGATGCCGCTAAGGTCGGAGATGTCGTTATCTTCGAGGAATGCCGTCCGCTTTCCCACGACAAACGCTTCCGCTTAGTCGAAATCGTCAAGAAGGGAGAATAGTGTATGGTTCAGAACGAAACTAACCTTGTCGTTGCCGATAACTCCGGCGCAACAAGCGTTCGCGTCTTCCGCAGGCTTGGCGGTTCCTTCCGTCGCAATGCTACGGTCGGAGATGTTGTTATCTGTGCAGTCAAGAGTGCCATCCCGAATGGCAAGGTCAAGAAGTCCGATGTCGTGAAAGGTGTTATCGTTCGTGTCAAGAAAGCTTATCAGCGTCGTGATGGTTCCACCATCAAGTTCGATGATAATGCTGTTGTCCTGATCAACGATGATGGCACTCCGAAGGGCACCCGTGTCTTCGGACCTGTCGCCCGTGAACTTCGTGAAAAGGGCGATAAGTATAGGAAGATCGTCTCTCTGGCGGTCGAAGTCCTTTAATCCTTGGAGGTCTATCGAATGAAAATTAAAACTGGAGATACCGTCATCGTCATTTCCGGCGATGATAAGGGAAAGACCGGCAAGGTCATCAAAGCTCTTCCGAAAGAAGAGAAAGTCATTGTCGAAGGCGTCAACGTCAACAAGAAGCACGTCAAGCCGACTCAGGGAGCTCCGAAGGGCTCCATCAAAGATGTCACCCTTCCGATCCATGTCAGCAAGGTTGCTATCTTAGATGCTAAGACAAAGAAAGCCACCAAGGTCGCCTATAAGGCCGACAAGGATGGCAAGAAGGTTCGTATCGCCAAGAAATCTGGCGAAATCATCAAGTAAGGAGGAGAACCATGGCTGAAGAAAAGAAAAACGGCGTGTCCGTCAAAAAAGCCCACAACCAGGGAAATCAGAAGGCCAAGATTGTCTCCCGCCTTCAGAAACAATACGAAGAGGAAGTTGTTCCTGCCTTAAGGAAGGAATTCGGCTACTCTTCCGTAATGGAATGCCCGAAACTTGTCAAGATCATCCTTAACAGGCGTCTTGGCGAAGCTGGACATAACGAGAAGTCTGTCGAAGAGGCTGTCAACGAGAGGGCCATCATCGCTGGTCAGCATCCGGTCGTCACCAAAGCTAAGAAAGCTATTGCTAACTTCAAGCTTCGTGAAGGCGATGCTGTCGGTGTCAAGGTTACCCTTCGTCGCACCCGCAGGTATGACTTCTTAGACAAATTCGTTTCTATCGATCTTCCGCGTGTCCGCGACTTCCGCGGTATCAGCAAAGATTCCTTCGATGGCCGTGGAAACTACTCCACTGGTGTCAAGGAACAGCTCATCTTCCCGGAAATTCAGTACGATAAGGTCACTCGTACTCAGGGAAGGGATGTCGTCATCGTTACGACTGCTAAGACCGATAAAGAGGCCTATGCCCTGCTTGAAAAGCTTGGCATGCCGTTCAAGAAATAGGAGGCAGAATCATGGCACGTAAAGCACTTGAAATCAAATGCGAAGGTCCGAAGAAATTCCCGAAGACCCAGAACTACCATCGTTGCTCGCGCTGTGGCCGTGTCCACGGCTATCTGCGTCAGTTCGGCTTATGCCGTATCTGTCTGCGTGAAATGGCCTACAAAGGCGAAATCCCGGGAAGGCATAAGTCTTCTTGGTAAGGAAAGGAGATCAAAATGGTCAATGATTCTATCGCGGATCTCTTAACTCGTATCCGCAATGCTAATCTGAGCAAGAACAGCACCGTCTCTCTTCCTTATTTCAAAAGGGGTGAGCAGATCGTTGCTATCCTGAAAAACGAAGGATTCATCGTTTCTTACGATGTTCATCCGTTAGAAGGAAAATCGTACAAGGAACTTACGATTACTCTTAAATATGATTCTAAGGGAAATCGTATCATCTCCGGTATCAAGGAAATCTCCAAACCGGGTCTCCGTGTTACGGCTTCTGTCGATGAGCTTCCGAGAGTCTTAAACGGACTCGGCATTGCTATCATCTCGACGTCTAAAGGCGTCAGGACTGATAAGCAGGCCCGTAAGCTCAATGTCGGTGGCGAAGTCATCGCCATCGTTTGGTAAGGAGGATAGGATAATGTCTCGTATCGGAAGAGAGCCTATCGCCATCCCTGAGGGAGTTACGATTTCCTTCGTTGGAAATGAAGTCACCGTCAAGGGACCGAAGGGAACACTTACAAAGAAGTTCAATCCCCACATCACTTTTGAAGAAAAGGACGGCAAGTTCTATTGCAAACGTCCTTCTGACGCAATTGTGAGGAAGAGGAACCACGGCACTGCTCGTTCCGTTATCAACGGAATGGTCGAAGGTGTCACCAAAGGATTCACTAAGATTCTTGTTATCAAAGGTGTCGGCTACCGTGCTGAAAGGCGTGGAAGCGACCTTGTCCTTCACCTCGGACGCAGCCACGAAGATGTGGTCAAGCCGATTGAAGGCGTCAAGATTTCCATCAATACCAAGACTCTTGAAATCAATGTCGAAGGTATTGATAAACAGTTAGTCGGACAGCAGGCTGCTGTCATCCGTGCACTCCGCAAACCGGAATGCTATCACGGAAAAGGCATCCGCTACAAAGACGAAGTCGTTACGTTACGTGCACCGGCCAGCGCAAAGAAGTCTGCTGCTGGTTCCGCTGCCTAATCGGGAGGGTAAAACATGTACACTACATTCAACAAGAACAAACAGCGTTTACATCGTCACGTCCGTATCCGTGCCAAAATCTCCGGATCGGCTACTTGCCCTCGTATCTCTGTCTATCGTTCCAACAAGTTCATCTATGCTGCTCTGATTGATGATGAGAAGGGCGTAACACTTGCTTCCTCTACTTCCGCTAAGCTCGGCTTGGACAATCCGTCCAATGTTGCTGCTGCAGAAGCAGTCGGTGCTGATTTAGCAAAGAAGGCCGGCGAATTGAAGATTACCAAGGCTGTCTTCGATCGTTCCGGTTATCTGTATCATGGTCAGGTCAAAGCTCTGGCCGAGGCTTGCCGTAAAGGCGGCTTAGCCTTCTAGAAAGAGGATTATCATGGCAGAAGAACAGAAGAACAACGTCGCCCCGGCTCAGGCCGAGGTCAAGGCTGAAGCAAAAGCTGATCAGTCTGCTGCTCAGGGTAAAGGAAACGGCTTCAAAGGCCGTTCCGCCCAGGGCGGTCGCCGTTTCTCCCGTGGCAATGGCCGCGGAAGCCGTCGTCCGAGGGAAAAGATCTATGACGAGAAAGTCGTCAAGATCTCCCGCGTCGCCAAGGTCGTTAAAGGCGGAAAACGTGTCCGCTTCACCGCTCTTGTCGTTATCGGAGACGGAAAAGGAAAGTATGGCTACGGACTTGGAAAATCCAACGAAGTACCGGATGCCATCAAGAAGGCTCTTAGCGCTGCCCGTCGCAATGTTCGCAAGAGGGACATCGCCAAGAACCACTCCATCGCTCACCCTGTCAGGGGCCACTTCGGAGCAACTGAGGTCTTCCTCAAACCTGCACCGGAAGGTACCGGACTTGTCGCCGGCGGTGCTGTCCGTGCCGTCCTTGAATTAGCTGGTGTCAAGAACGTCTACTCCAAGACTTATGGAGCCCGTTCTCAGGCCAACGTTATCAAGGCTACTGTTGATGGTCTGCTTCAGCTGAAGTCCTTCGAAGGAGTTCAGCTTGCCCGCTTCGGCAAGAAGCCGGAAGTCAAAGCCGAAAAGGCTGAGGCTAAAGAAGCCAAGTAAAGGAGGAAGGACCAATGGAGTTAGGATCGTTAAAAATTGCCAAAGGTTCCCGTCACCTTCCCAAACGTGTCGGTCAGGGTATCGGCTCCGGAAGGGGCAAGACCTCTACCCGCGGTGTCAAAGGTCAGGGCGCCCGTCAGGGACGCAAGGTTCCGGTTGGATTCGAAGGCGGTCAGCTGCCTTTATTCCGCCGTGTTCCGAAGCATGGCTTCACCAACTATGGCCGTGTCGAATATACTATCCTCGCGCTTTCTGATTTAGAAGGTTTCGAGAATGGTGCTACTGTCACTCTGACTTCTTTAGTTTTCGCTGGTCTTATCCGGAATCTTAACAAACCGGTCAAGATCGTCGGAACTGGCGAGCTCACCAAGAAGCTCGAAGTCAAAGTCCAGGGCTTCACCAAATCCGCTAAGGCTTCTATTGAGAAAGCCGGTGGAAAGGCCGAGGTTGTCTCTTTAAAGGATGCCCGCGTCGAATTCCACAAATCTCTCAATGACCTTGCAGAAAAGGCCGCCGAAGAGGATAAGTAATGAAAAAGGTAGCCGCGTTTTTCCATAACAAGGATTTGTTGAATCGTATTCTCTTTACGTTTGCCATTTTCCTTGTTTTCCGAATCGGATCGGCTATCACTGTGCCTGGAGTTCAGACTAACCAGGATATCTTCGCAGATACTACCAACGCCCTTTCTATTTTAAATAGGATGGGCGGAGGTGCTCTGCAGAACTTCTCCTTAATGGCTCTGGGCGTCTCCCCTTATATTACTGCCCAGATTATTATCCAGCTTCTCTCAATGGATGTTCTTCCTGCCTTAACGCAGAGGACGAAAGAGGGAGAAACAGGCCGGAAGAAAATCGATGTTGTTACCCGTTTGCTCTCTGTTGTCTTAGCAGCTGTGCAGGCATATGGTATCATCGTTGCCCTTCGGAACAATTCTGAGGCCATTACGGTCTTAGATACCTCTCCTTGGGGTTATACGAAAGTCATTCTCTTCATGGTTGCTGGTTCTCTCATCCTGACTTGGATGGGTGACCAGATTACGGATAAGGGTATCGGAAACGGTATCTCAAGGTTAATCTTCGCTGGTATCATTTCTTCGCTTCCTTCTCAGATTACATCGGCATTCAAGGAATATCTGTCCTCTTCGACAGTTGATTCTGCGGATCCGTCTCTGATCTTGGAAGGCAGCGTTCGTCTTGTTGTTTATCTCCTTGCCAGGTTCCTTATCGTCGTCTTTGTCACCTTCATCGAATCCTCGGTTCGTAAGTTGCCGGTCAGTCACTCGAATACGAGTCAGAGCACTGAATTATCTTCTCAGCAATCTTCTTTCCTTCCAATCAAGGTCAATGCTTCTTCTGTCAGGCCGGTTATCTTCGCTTCCAGTATCAGGAGGGCTCCATCGATTCTTGTTTCCCTGTTCTCCAACGGCAATCCGCCGGCTTGGGCAGAGAAAATCGAAGAGGTCTTCAATTATCAGGCAAGGACAAAGAGGGGAGATAACTTCTCCTTCCCATGGGGACCCATCATCTATGCGGTTCTCATTATCGCCTTCTCATACTTCTACGCTCAGCTGGAAATCAACCCCGAACGAATCGCTGAGGACTTCCAGACGAGTGGTACTTACATCACTGGTATCAAACCGGGTAGGGAAACCGAAAGGTATATCTCCCGTATCTTGAACCGAATTACGTTTAGGGGTTCTCTGGCACTTACGGCTATTGCCTTATTGCCGGTCATCCTCTCCTTGAGCGGTGCTGTTCCTTCTTCTCTTTCATTAGGCGGAACAGGATTGATCATCGTTGTCGGTGTCGCCTTAGAAGTCAACAATCAGATTAATGGTATCCTTGCTGGTCAAGGATTTGCAGAGAGTGAATTGTAAAATGGAAAACGTTAAAAACCACGGTTTAAACATCATCTTGCTCGGTCCCCCTGCTGCAGGAAAGGGAACTCAATCCGAGCTGATTGTGAAGAACTACAAAGTTCCTCACATTTCTACCGGAGACAGGTTCCGGGAAGCCATCAAGAATCAGACAAAGCTTGGTGTTGAGGCTCAGTCTTACATCAATGCTGGTAAACTGGTTCCAGATGAAGTTACGATCGGTCTTGTCGAAGAACGTCTTTCCCAGGAAGACTGCAAAGAAGGATTCCTTCTTGACGGATTCCCGCGTACGGTGAAGCAGGCTGATGCTTTGGAAGCTAGGCTTGGCAAGCAGGGTCGCAGCATTAATGCTGTTATCTGCTTCGTCGCGGATAACGAGGAACTCACGAAGCGAATCGTGAATCGTCGGGTTTGTCCGAAATGCGGTGCCAGTTACAATTTGCTCACAAAGAAGCCGTTAGTCGATGGAATCTGTGATTCCTGTCATAGTCCTTTGATTCATCGTGACGATGACCGGGAAGACAGCTTCAAGACTCGTCTTCAGGCATACGAAAAACAGACTTCCCCTCTCATTGCTTACTACAAAGAGAAGGGTGTCTTGAAGGAAATCAATGCCTTACAGGGAATCGATGAAGTCTATTCAGACGTTGTCAATGCCTTAAAGGCTCTGGTCAAATGAGCAGGATTTCCATCAAAAACGAATCTGAAAGGAAGAAGAGGATTGTGGCCGGGAACAAACTCGGCCACATCTTCGACCTCCTCCGTCCGGAAATCAAACCTGGTCGGTCAACCTACGAGATCAATAAGCTCGCAGAGAACTTGATCAAAGATTCGGGCGGCAAGCCGAATTTTGCACTCGAGCCGGGCTATCGCTGGGCTGTCTGTGCAAGTGTCAATGCGACATTGATTCACGGAATCCCCTCCAAGAACATCATTCTCAAGGAAGGTGATATTCTGTCAATCGATAGGGGAAACCTCGACAATAATGGCTATAACGGTGACGCTTGTCGAACCTTCCCTGTTGGAAATATCTCCGATGAAGCGCAAAAGCTCATCCGCTGCACCGAAGAATGTTTCTATGCTGCTTATAAAGTCTGTCTTCCGGGCCATCATCTCTATGAGATTTCCATGGCACTCCAGAAGACCGCCGATAAATATGGTTATTCCCTCTGCAAAGAGTATGGAGGCCATGGTATTGGCAGAAGCATGCATGAAGATCCCTTCATTCCCAACTACTATGATTCCTCCCTCGGCTTAGGTCCGTTCCTGAGACCAGGAAGGTGTATTGCGATTGAACCAAGGGTCAGGTCAGGGGCAAGTGACATCATCACCCTGGATGATTCCTGGGGCGTGGTCAGCAAAGACGGAAAGCTGACATGCCATTACGAAAACGATGTGATTATCACCGAAAATGGTCCGATTATCACGTCCGTTGATGAAAACGTCCGACAGCACTTAAAGGAGTTAGGAACGATTGCATGAGCAGAGAAGATTTCATCCGTAGGGAAGGCATGGTTCTTGAAAACCTGCCTGCAGAGAAGTTCTCGGTACAGCTTGAAGGCGGTGCCATTATCCGAGCTAGGGTATCCGGAAAAAGGAGAAGGAACAAAATCCGTATCCTTCCTGGCGATAAAGTTACGGTGGAAATCTCCCCGTATGATGTCACAAATGGTAGAATAGTCTATCGGTATAAGTAGTCGAAGAAGAAAAGGAGAAACTCACAATGAAAGTAAGAGCTTCAGTAAAGCCGATCTGCGATAAATGCAGAGTTATCAAACGTAAGGGTCGTGTCAGGGTCATCTGCTCTAATCCGAAACATAAGCAGAGACAGGGTTAAAGAAAGGACTATAGGAATATGGCTCGTATTGCTGGTGTTGATATCCCGAACGATAAGCAGCTTGTTTATTCCCTCCGTTATATCTATGGAATCGGAAGGACTACTGCTAAGAAAATCTGTGCCGATGCCAAAGTCGATGGAACCAAACGTGTCAAGGATTGCTCCGAAGAAGAGCTTACTGCCGTTCGTGCTGAAGTAGCAAAATATGTTGTCGAAGGTGATTTACGTCGTCAGGTTGCCTTAGACATCAAACGTCTCGAAGAAATCGGAACCTATCGCGGACAGCGTCATAAACGTTCGCTTCCGTGCCGTGGTCAGCGGGACAAGACAAACGCTCGTACCTGCAAGGGTCCGCGTAAAACTGTTGCTAACCATAAGAAGGCAACTAGGTAATAGGAGGAAAAAGAAGTCATGGCTGCTACTACTAAAACTACTGCCAAAGCAAAGAAGACGACTATCCGTAAGAAGAAAGCCCGTCTTAACTTTACCAAAGGCGTTGCACACATTCACGCTTCCTATTCGAATACGATTGTTTCCATTTCCGATGAGGAAGGAAAAGTCATCGCTTGGGCTAGCGCAGGAACTTCTGGTTATTCCGGAAGCCGTAAATCCACTCCGTTCGCTGCTCAGCTTGCTGCAACCAATGTTGCCAAGGTCTGCGTTGATCGTGGATTAAAGAGCGTTGATGTCGAAATCAAGGGTCCCGGCCCGGGCCGTGAGACTGCTGTCCGTGCTTTAGAAGCTGCTGGATTAAAGGTCTTATCTATTGCGGATGTCACTCCGATTCCGCACAACGGCTGCCGTCCGGCAAAGCGTCCTCGTGGCTAAAGGAAAAAGGGAAGGAGAGTCTGAATGAAAGAATTCGAACAACCGAAATTCGAGATCGGCAAAGCCGATGTGACGAATACGTCCGGCCGTTTCACAATCTCACCGCTTGAGCAAGGCTATGGTGTTACGATTGGAAACGCACTCCGGAGAGTCCTTCTCTCCTCTCTGCCCGGCTTAGCCGTCTATGCTATCGAAGTCGAAGGTGCTCGTCATGAGTACACTCCTCTCGAGGGCGTCAGGGAAGATCTCACACAGATCGTCCTGAATATCAAGAATCTTGTCCTCAAGGATGATTCCGATAAAAAAGATGCTGATTATGTCCTCCGTCTGGATGTTCAGAATAAGGTCAATAGCAATAACGGAGAAGAAAAGGTCGTCAAAGCCGGCGATATCGTCTGCCCGGATAGGGTAACGGTCGTTAATAAAGATAGGCCGCTCTGCACTTTAAGCGAAGGCGGACATATCAAGATGGTTCTCCATGCAAAGAAAGGCCGTGGCTTTGTCACTGCTGAGGAGAACAAGGATCCGTCCTGGCCGTTAGGACGTATCGCTGTCGATTCCAACTATTCTCCTATCGAAAAAGTTCAGGTCAAGGTCGAACCGACCCGTGTTGGCTATGATGCTTCTTATGAGAAGCTTATCATTGAAGTCAAGACGAATGGTTCGATGGCTCCGAGCGATGCTGTCGCTCTTGCAGGAAAGATCTTAGATGAGCATTTCAAACTCTTTGAAGAGCTTGATGCTGCCGTCAAGTCTGCAACTGTCAGGTCTGTCAGCGAAGAGAAAACAGAAAAAAAGTATTCTGCAAGGACACTTGAAGATCTCGATCTCTCTGTCCGTTCCTACAACTGTCTTAAGCGTAATGGCTTAAAGACCGTTCAGGATCTCTGCAACAGGAAAGAATCTGAGCTTAGGACTGTCCGCAACCTCGGAAAGAAGTCCTACAAAGAAATCCTGGACAAACTTGCGGTGTATGGCTTATACCTGCAGCGCGACGATTCGTCGAAGTAATTAAAGTGAGGTAATCTACAATGGGTACGATTGGAAGAAGCAATGTCCATGGCAAAGGCGGTGTCCGCTTTAAGACCGGATGGACCTATAGCCGTGAGAAATCCAGGCTTCGTAATGTCATCAGCCAGAGGATTGTTACTGGTCATGTCGAAGTCACTCTTGCTGTTGCAAAGCGTGCTCAGCAGGATGCAGAGCGTTTAGTCACCTATGCAAAGAAAGGTGATTTAGCTGCTCGTCGTCTTGCTGCCCGTTATGTTCACGAAGAGTTCAAGGATCCAAAGACTGGAAAGAACGCTCTTCAGATCCTCTTCGAAGTCTATGGCAAGAAGTATAAAGATCGCAATGGCGGTTACACCCGGGTCTTAAAGACCTACAACCGTCGTGGTGATAATGCTCCGATGGCCATCTTAGCCTTCGTTGACTAATTCTGGAAACTGAAAAAGCCTGGGGCGAAGAACCTCAGGCTTTTCTAATGATGGTGCCGCCAAGAAGAATCGGACTTCCGACCTGCTGATTACGAATCAGCCGCTCTACCAACTGAGCTATAGCGGCAGCGAATAATATTTTACCTTTTCGCCTTTCGTTCTGCAACAGAATCTTTAAATTCCGCTGTATATCCTTCTCTCTTTCTTTTTTTATTCGATATAATAATAAATGGTGGTTTCGTATGGAAAATAAAAGTCGTGTTATTTTATATAAAGAGTTGCGGGATAAGATAGCGAACAGGGATACGTATTCCTTTGAGGAAACAAAGACGAGGAAGAAGCATCTCCCTTCTTCTCTTCCTAAAACGAAGGAAGAAAAGAAGGAACCGAGTTCCAACACTCCCGTGGTGACTACTTCCACTTTGTCTTTGTCTGTCGAGGAACTGAGGAAGGCAAAAGACGAGCTGGATAAAAAACAGATGGAAGAGGAGACAAAGAAACTCTATTTAGAAAAACATAAGAAGGAAAAGAAAGAGAAAACGTTGAAGCGTGTTTTCTTATCTCTTGCCTTAGCTGCTGTTTTAGCAGTCGTGATTCTGATTATTGTCTTTGTCTGGAAAGGAAGCCGAGGATGAAACTTTATTCGATTGCTATTGACGGACCAGCTGCGAGCGGAAAATCCACAGCTGCGAAAGGCGTAAGCAAAGCGCTTGGTTTTCTCTATATTGATACCGGAGCAAGGTATCGTGCTTTCACTTTATATAGGCTAAGAGAGAAAAAAGATACCAAGTCGAGAGAAGATGCAATCTCTCTTCTTCCTTCTTGCAATATCGAGGAAGACAAAGAGGGAAACACCTATTTGAACGGAGAAAATGTCAGCGAGCAGATTCGTACTCCTGAAGTTTCGAATCAGGTTTCCTATGCCTGTGCGCATTTGGAAGTCCGTGAGAAAAGGGTGGCTCTTCAACGGGAAATGGCGAAAAGCCAGTCTGTTGTCAGGGATGGACGAGATATTGGTACTGTCGTTCTTCCAAATGCGGATCTGAAAGTCTATCAGATTGCATCTGCACAAGCTCGTGCAAAAAGACGATATGAAGAATTTGTGAAAAAAGGCATCCCGTGTTCAAGGGATGAAATCCTGAAAGATATTCAGCGGCGTGATTATATTGATTCACATCGCGAGAATTCTCCTCTTACAAAAGCCGAAGACGCTATTGTGCTAGATACTTCAGACAGGACGATTGAAGAGGAAACCAAGGCGATTTTAAGCCTATTTGAACAGAAAGCAGGTATTAAATGGAAGAACTAGGAACTATTGCTTTAGTTGGATCTCCTTCTAGTGGAAAGTCAACTTTATTCAATCGTCTTACGGACGAAGTAAAGGAAATCACTGGTAAGGAATTTGGCATCACAAGAGATCGTAACTACGGAACAGGACACTGGCTGGATAAGACTTTTACCTTAATCGATACTGGCGGTATTACACAGGAGAAGATTCCGTTCCAAAAAGAAGTCCAGAATCAAGTCGAACTTGCTGAAAAAGAAGCTGACCTTATTTTCTTTGTGGTAGATGGAAGAGTCGGAAGGAGCAACAATGACCTTTTCGTTGCGGAAAAGCTTAGGGCGTACAAAAAGAAAGTCAGGCTTATTGTCAATAAAATCGATGATACGACTAGGCTTGGCAATGTCTACGATTTTTATTCTTTAGGTCTTGGCGATCCTTATGCCATTTCGGCTGAACATGGTCTGGGATTAGGCGATAGGCTTGATGATGCCATTTCCCGTCTCCCGAAAAAACAAGTCCATGATTATAAGGGTTCTTTGACCTTTGCTTTGTTAGGACGTCCAAATGTTGGTAAATCCTCTCTTGCCAATGCTATTCTTGGCCAGGAACGTGTTATTGTTTCTCCGAGGTCTGGTACAACAAGAGACAGTGTTGATATCCCCTTCACTCGGAACGGAAAGAAATATGTCAGGATTGATACCGCCGGCGTGAAACGGCCAGGCAAGGTTGAAGAGGATTTGGATAAATTCGCTGTAATTCGTTCGGCAGATGCTGCCAAGCGTGCTGATGTGATTCTTCTTCTGATTGATGCATCTGAGGGACTGGTCAGCCAGGATATTCACGTAACCTCTTATGCCAGGGACAATAACAAACCTGTTGTTCTGGTTGTCAATAAATGGGATCTTCATTCTCATGGCCCGCAAGATCAACAGAATTTCGTCAAGGAAAGGAAAGCGTATTTGCGTTTCCTTGACTTTGCGCCAGTTGTCTTTACCTCTGCCATTAATGCTACCAATATCAATGCCATATTCAAGGCCAGGGATGATATTGAAACGAATCTGAATAAGAAAGTTCCTTCTTCGCTTTTGAATTCCTTAATTAGGCGTGCTCAGCTTGATAATGAGGCCCCGGATTTCAATGGCGGACGTCTGAAAATCAGTTACATTACACAGACAAAGGATTCCATTCCTACTTTCATTGTATTCTGCAACAATCCAAATTATTTCCATTTTTCCTATAAACGTTATTTGGAAAATGTGATTCGGAAGGAATTTGGTTTTGACAACTGCCCTATTCGATTATTGATCCGTGCCAAGCGGGAAGATAATATCGGCAGGAAGTAGTCTTTGCTCCTTATTTCTAGGACTATAGACTTGAAACTTTAAGCTAAATGTTAATACCCTGCCTTAAAAAGTCCTTTAAATAAGCATAAATTCAAAAATATTTGCATTTGTCGTTCATTCGTGGTATCTTAACCATAGACAGAAAGGAGTTTCAGCTGATGGAAGATAAAAAAATTATCACCAAAGAAGATATTGCTGAACAATTAGTGACGAAAGCCCGTAGGAAGAAAGGCGATGCAGTCCAGGTTGTCGAGGCTGTCTTTGCAGAAATTGCTAAAGGCTTAGTTGATCCGGATTTCGGAACGGTTAAAATTGCAGGCTTCGGTCAGTTTACTCTGGTTGAACGTCCAGAACGTGAAGGCGTCAATCCTGCTTCTCCGAAAGAGAAGATTACAATTCCCTCTTCCAAAGCAGTCAAGTTCAAACCATCCAAGACCTTAAAAGACTTGGTCAACGAAAAGTAGTTTCCGGTTTTTCTTGAATTGATTCTTTGGCCGCTATAATATATAGCGGCCTTTTTTATGAAAATCGAATTAGAAAAAAATGTCCAAGATGTTGTGAACTTGATTTCTGAAAAACTAGGCAAAGAGAATATCTTCTTAGTTGGCGGATTCGTTCGTGACAAGCTCAGGAATAAAGAGAGCAAGGATATTGATTTCGCTGTCTCGTTAGATCCCGAAACGGTGAAAAGGGCATTTCCGTATGGCTATGCCTCTCCTTTTGGTACGGTTTCCTTTAAGCTGAATGGCTTTTCGATCACATTGGCGTCGAGGAGAAAAGAAAACGGCTACCAGGATTACCGTCATCCTGGAAATCTTATTTTTGTCAACACCATTGAGGAAGACTTCAAGCGCCGTGATTTTACGATCAATTCCTTGTATGCGAATACGGATGGTGAAATCATTGATCCTAGTAGACGTGGCTTAAGAGACATTCACAAGCACAGACTTGTCAGGATTGGTTCTCCGAAAAAACGTTTAGAAGAAGATCCACTCCGTATTCTTCGTGCTTACCGTTTCAGCAAAGAAAGGAATCTTAAAATTACGCATCGGCTGCACCATGCCAGGAGGAAAACACGGGGCTTGATTATTAATCTCAAGAAGACGAAAATCAAAGAAGAAGTGAACAAGTGCCCAGCAGAGTACCAGAAAGAAATGATTAAGCTGCTGAATCTTGATTTTGCCTATACGAAAGGAGAATGATATGGAAATCAATTATCAGGACTTTGACTTTAAATCTAGGCTTATTAAGCGTTATCTTAATTATGAACTGAGCGAGAATGACGTTATGGTTATTCTTGTTTCTGATGAATTGCTGAAGGATGAACCAAATAGGCTTTTGACAGCGGATTCCTTAGCTCCTTTTATGCATCTTTCCCCGGATGAGATTGATGCCTGCCTTGCAAGACTTATGCAGAAAAAGGTCATTAGCATGGAAAAGGCCGGCAATTCTTATTGTTCTTCCTTGGTTTCTTTTAAGAAAAAACTGTTTGACGATTTCATCAAAGATACTTTATTAAGACAGGAAAACGGAAAAGCAGTGAAAGCCGATAATGAATTCTATGATTATGTTCAGCACCTTCAAGGAAGTAAGGAAATCTCTTCTGTTCAACGGCAATACCTTTCTCGTTGGCTCCAAGATGGAGTAAGCCAAAGTAGGATAAAAGAGGCCCTGGAAAAGTCCTTGCGCCCTTCTGGGATTTCTTTTTCCAGTGCAGATAAGAGGATTCGGGAAAGGCAGAGAAGCCAAGGACGTTCGACCATCGGAACTTCGACTGTAAACGAGAAGACCGGTAAGAAAGTCGATTATAGTGATCTGTTCAATAACGAGGACTGGACGATTGACTCGGGTAAATAAGGCAAAAGAAGTTGCATCTTATTTGAATAGCGCCTATCCGCCTACCAACTCATTTCTTCATTATAAAAAGGATTGGGAGCTTCTTTTTGCTGTTATCTTATCGGCTCAGGCAACCGATAAGTCAGTCAATGAGGCCACAGAGCATCTGTTCGCCCAATATCCGGATTTAAAAGACTTTACAGCAGCAAATCTAGAAGGAATATTGAAGTGCATCCGTCATGTCGGCCTAGGAAAAAGCAAAGCGAAGTACTTAATTGAGACCTCCTCCATTCTTTTAAACAAATTTGATGGAAAAGTTCCGAAAGACAGAAAACTTTTAAGGCAACTTCCAGGCGTAGGATATAAGACAAGCGGTGTTGTGCTTGCAGAATTGTATGATTATCCTTTTATTCCAGTAGACACTCACATTTTCCGAGTGTCTCATCGCATCGGACTTGTGAACGATAAACTTACTCCAGAACAGACAGAGCCGGAACTTGAAAAGTTATTTAAAGGAGAACATGCAATCGACAGGCATCATTCCTTGATCCTATTTGGCCGTGAAAGGTGCAAGAGCCAGGTACCCAATTGTGAAAAATGTCCCTTTTCTTCCTTCTGCAATTACAACAAAGCAAGCCGAAAACTCAAATCAAAGAAAAAATGAGATTGGGACTAAGGAAAAGGAAATATTAGACACTTAACCATTATCCCATAGAAAACAAAAAATAATTCAATTTAAAGTAATATTTCCAAAATTCTATGGTAGAATAGAATATGGTAAAAGCTTTTCGGTCCAGAAATTCCTTTTGCCGGCCTCAGGGGTAACCCTGAGGTTTTTTTCATTAAAAAACCGAGTGATTTTTTCACTCGGCTTTTGGATTACTTCGCTAAGAAGAGAAGCTGTTTGCCATCCGAGGTCAATGTGACCTTGTCTTTCCTTTCGCCGGAAATAATCTTCCTGGCAAGAGGCGTTTCGACATAGCTTTGGATATAACGCCGGACAGGACGTGCACCATAAGCAGGAGAGTAGCTTTCTTCATGGATGAATTTGACAGCTTTGTCATCATAATTGAAAGTAATGTTCTTTTCCGAAAGGCGTGCTTTGAGGAGGTTGAGGAATTTCTCCACAATCTTGTCAATCACATTCTCACTAAGAGAATTGAACCTTACAATCTCATCAATTCGGTTAAGGAATTCTGGACGGAACGATTTCTTCAAAAGATCCCTGACATTGGCTCGGTTCTTTGAATTGTTTCCATTCAGAAGATACTCGGAACCAAGGTTACTAGTCCTGATAATAATTGTATTGGTAAAGTCGACCGTACGACCTTGACCATCGGTTAAACGGCCGTCATCCAAGACCTGAAGGAGAATGTTGAATACATCCCGGTGAGCCTTTTCGATTTCATCAAAGAGTACAATCGAATAAGGTTTTCTTCGGACTGCCTCGGTTAATTGACCACCTTCTTCATAACCAACATATCCAGGTGCTGCACCGATAAGACGGGAAACCGATTCTTTTTCCCTGTATTCAGACCTATCAATTCGGACAATCTGTCGTTCCGAATCAAAGAGCTGTTCAGCAAGCGCTTTTGCCACTTCTGTTTTTCCAACACCAGTAGGACCTAAGAACAAGAAACTGCCAATCGGACGGTTCTTGTCGGATAATCCGGCCCGAGACCGGATGATAGAATCACTGATTTGCTTTAGAGCTTCATCTTGTCCGATGACACGCTTTGAAAGTTCCTCTTTCAAAGAAAGAATTTTCTGGCTTTCTGTCTTAGTTAGTTTGCTGACTGGAATGCCAGTTTGACTGGAGATGACTTCAGCAACGGTTTCATCGGTAACCCTATCGGATAGCATGGATGAAGCTTTGGTCTTGCTGAGAGCTTCCTTGAGTTTTTCCTGTAACTGAGGAATTTCCCTGTTCTGGAGTTTTGCTGCGGTAGTATAATCCGCATCCTGCCTTGCCTTCTGCAAGTTCAGACGAGCAATATCAAGCTGTTTCTTGATATCTTTTTGTTTGTCGGATTCTGCTTTTTCTGCCTTCCATTGGGCAGTTAAAGTGTCTTTTTCGCTCTGAAGTTCAGCAATCTCTTTCTCCCTTGCTTCATAACGTTGCTTAGCAGAAGGAGACTCGTCATTCTTCAACGAGACTTTTTCAATCTGCAATTGCCTAAGCCGACGGGAAACTTCATCAAGTTGTTCAGGCCTAGTGTCAATCTGCCTTCGTACTTTTGCGCAGGCTTCATCAATCAAATCAATTGCTTTGTCTGGAAGGAACAGATCTGTGATGTACCGTTTGGAAAGCGTAACAGCTGAGATGATAGCATCATCTGTGATTTCGACACCATGATGTTGCTCGTAACGATCTTTGATTCCTCGTAGGATAGCAATGGAATCTTCGACAGTAGGCTCATCAATCCTGACCTTCTGCCTACGACGGGCGAAGGCGGGGTCTTTCTCAATGTATTTGCGGTATTCATTCAAAGTTGTTGCGCCGATGCAATGCAGTTCGCCACGAGCAAGCATTGGTTTCAAAATGTTGGCAGCATCCAAAGACGAATCTCCACCGGCGCCAGCACCAATCAATGTATGGATTTCATCGATGAATAGAATGATCTTTCCATCACTCTTGGCAACTTCTTTCCTGACAGCTTTCAGCCGTTCCTCAAATTCACCACGGTATTTTGCTCCGGCAATCAAAGAACCGACATCGAGTTCGAAAATCGTTTTATCCTTCAAAGTTTCTGGAACGTCACCTTTGAAAATACGCCAAGCAAGACCTTCTACAACTGCAGTTTTTCCAACACCAGGATCACCGATAAGGACAGGATTGTTCTTGCTCTTACGTGAAAGAATTTCCCTAATGCGTCGGATTTCATTGTCACGACCAATGACTGGGTCTATTTTGCCAGCTGCAACATCGCTGACAAGGTCTCGTCCATACTTTTTCAAAGCTTCATATTGAGCTTCCGGGTTATCGCTGTTAACATGACTGCTTCCACGAATTTGCTTGATTGCTTTAGAAAAACCATCTTTCGTGTAACCATCTAACTGTTTGAGTTTCTGAAGGATCGAATGACGGCAATCAAACTGGGCCAAAAGCAAATGCTCCACGGACCTATAAGAATCATCCCTGTCTTTTTCGTATTTGCTGGCCTGATAGAGCCTGTTTTTGACATCTGCGGAAGCTTCAGGTTCCTCACTGGAAGTGGTCTTCACGGAATCATTAATATAGGAATCAATAATCTGAGATACAGACTTGGAATCGATGCCAAGTTTTTCCCTGATGTTTAGATACCTAGAACCTTCCTGGTCGTATAACGCACGCAGAAGCTCTGGTACATCAAAAGAGGAGAGCGATTTTTCTTTGGCTATATTAGCTCCTTGATTGATGGCATCAATGACTTTGTTTGTATATTTCTGTTCTTCGGACATGGTGTAAAACCTCCTTTTTTGATCTTCGGGTATATTATAGAAAATAAATTAGCACTTTCAAGTACAGAGTGCTAATAATTTTGATTTTTAATTTTCTGTTCCTTATATATAATATTAGATGGTGGAAAATAAAATGATTGCTATTATCTGTATTTTATCGGCTCTTGTTTTAGTCTTACTCTATTTAATTGTAAGTTTAATTCTATGCTTTGTTCTCCATAAACGTCTTTTCCTGCATCGTGAAAGGGATTCCGATGGCGTATATGTACGCTATGAAGAAAGGAAAGATAAACTAGAACGAAAGCCATACACTGCTTATTACTACCAAAAGAAAATCAATGGATATATTTATTCTTTAAAAGGAAGAGAGAATTTTAAGGGATTTATTGTACTGAGCCACGGAAAATTCGGAACACATATCCAGTATTTGATTGATATTTTATTTCTTTGCCAAAATGGATATCAGGTACTTGCTTATGATCAACTTGGTTCAGGAAGGTCAGAAGGCAGTGTTCAAGAGTCATTAGCTACTGGTATTTATGTAGCTGAAAACGTTCTTAATGATGTTATCAAACGTAAGGTCAACCATGGACTGCCGATTTTTGTCTATGGTCATTCCTGGGGAGCTTATTCAAGGGCTGGCGCCATCCGAAAATATCCAGAAGTAAGAGGAGCAGTCCTTCGTTCTGCACCAATTAACGAAAGCAAATCAGTTTTAGACGTTAGGAAAAAAGAAAAGAAGGGATTGTATTATTTTCTCCTTCCATCCTATAAGTTCTGTAGGTTCTTTTTAGAAGGAGCACGTTACATTGTTTCCTCTAAAAAAGGAATCAGAAAAAACAAAACAACTAAGATCCTTTTGATTTATGCTCTCAATGATCCAATCGTTAGCCATAGCAACTCTTTGGCTCTTTATTTCAAAAAACATCCTCAGTCTAATGTAGAAACCTACATCCAAGAAAAAGGACTTCATAATTCAATTATTACAGAAGAAAGCTATCAGTGGTTCAATACTGAAAACAAGAAAATTAAAACTGAATTAATGAACAATGGTGCAGACAAAAAGGCTAGGGAAGAGAAAATTCTCTCCCTAGCCCCGTTGAGCCATATTGTTTACGATGAAGGAGCGGAAAGAAAGATTCTTTCGTTCCTTGATCAGTTTGCAGACTAGAATTTCCTTACAGCGTAGTTTCGTTTGCCGCGCTTGATGAAAACATAACCACCATCCAGGGCATTCTCTTTCGTAACCTTTGCGTTAAGGTCTGCTACTTTTTCACCATTGATTTTGACAGCGCCGGCTGAAACAAACTCACGAGCTTCCCGTTTGGAAGAGGCAAGTTTTAGGGAAATTAAGGCATCCAGTAAAGCAATTTCATCGTGCTGCTCGACAACAACTAGTCCATCAGTCAGGTCTTTTAAGTCCGAAGCATTGAGTCCGGTGAAAGTGTCAGAGAATAAGGCTTTGGACATTGCTACGCATTTATCAGCAACAGCTTCTCCGTGAAGCTTGCTGACAATAACATGGGCGAGTTCTCTTTGTCCATTACGGAGTTCAGGATGCTCAAGATGTGCTTTATAGATGGCGTCGATTTCTTCGATAGGACGATCATCGAAAATATAGAGGTAACGAAGAACATCATTATCAGAGACGTTCCTGAAATACTGGTAAATGTGATAAGGAGAAGTCATTTCCGGATCAAGGTAAAGAGCACCATTTTCACTCTTGCCAAATTTCTTTCCCTGACTATCGGTAATAAGCTTTAAGGTAAAGACTTCGGCATTGACATCATTTCCGTTCTTACGTTTAACGAAATCAAGAGCAGTAGTTAGATTTCCCCACTGGTCTCCGCCACCAATCTGCACGGAACAACCATATTGGTTGTAAAGATAGTCAAAATCGCCTGCTTGGAGAATCCTGTAGCTGAATTCAGCATAGGAAATACCGACTTCAAGACGGGATTTAACGATATCTTTTGCAAGCCTATAGCCGACTTGGAAATTCTTTCCATAGTTACGGAGGAAACTGATGACATCAAGTTTGCTCCACCAATCGTAGTTATTGACAATCCTTCCTTTCTCCGGATCAGAAGTGTCAATGTATTTGGAAAGCTGAGCCTTGATTGCGTTTGCGTTGTCCCTGACCTGACTTTCACCTAAAAACTTACGTTCTGCTTTTTTGCCAGAAGGATCACCAATCCTTCCAGTAGCGCCACCTAAAACAGCGATGACACGGCAACCAGCCTTCTGAAGGCGTTGGAGCATTGTGATCCTGATAAAATTGCCAAGCTGAAGAGAACGTGCACTTGGATCAAATCCACAATAGACAGTAACTGGATGCTCAAACCTGTTTTCGATTTTTTCTTTATCTGAAAACGCATCGAGAAGTCCTCGTCGTTCTAAATCTTTAATTGGATTCATAGAAAAAAACCTCCGATAGATTAATAATTATAAACTCTAATAGTATATAGAAATTAATAATTTAATTCAATTTATGGAAATGGTAAAAAGCTGTTCTGGGTAACCTTCTTTCCTTAAAAATGGAATTTTGTACCGAAGTAGAAAACTGCTTTCCGAATCCGGGGACTCGAAAGAAGAAATACGAATGATTTTAACCATGTCGTTTACTCCGATTGAAATCTCTCTTTCGTTCAAGACATTATCTAAAATAGTGCTCTTTGTTTCTTGAAAGGCAACCGAGGAATCTTTTGATATTTTTAAGTCAAAGGCAAAGGCAGCCGAGGCAATTGCAATTGGAAATAACAGCGAAGAACTAATTCGGAAGAAGGAAGACATAGAACAGGCATCCTATGCATAAGAGGAAAATAAGGATCGTTGGTACAAAACAGGGAATCGTTATAGGATTTTTCTCACGAAAAACTCGTGCGCAAAGCAATTGCCTTTCTTTTGAATCAGGATAAGTATATTCAAAATCATCTCTCAGTCTTTCCTTCCTGGCACGGATCAGGTTTAATTCCGATTGACTGTTTTTCACTTGAAGGGGAAGATTGCCTTTCCTGTCATTATCTATATAGTCCTTTAAACTGTCTCGAAGAAGGGAAATCGGTGAGGTATCTACGGCTTTCCTAAATCCAAGAAGATAGGAATTTTCTAGTCCTGAATACAGGAAAAATCTTTCATAGAAGTCTTTATAAGTCTGTAGTCCAGCCTTACCTTTCTTTTCTTTTCTGCTAGATGAATCTAGAAAAATATAAATAAAAAGAAATAGACCAAAATCCGCTAATAAAAGAAATGCTTGAACATTCTTTGTTTTGTAATAGACAATAAAGCCAAGTAAAAATAGGACAATAAGAGGGATATAGGTATTGCCTGAGGCTTTCTTTGCATTAGTCTTTTGAATAACCTTAGGTTTCGATTTGCTTTTAAAGATTTTCATTTTTAACCTTCCAAAATAAAATTGCCATTGTTAAGGAAATGGATAAGATTGGAAATAAGGATAAAAGGATAATAATAGGAATAGAATTTAATCGATTCGAAAAAGACGGAATAATGATTCTAAGAATGGATATCCCCGATATCATTGCCATAAGAAGCAAAAGAGAAAAAAGGTAATCTCGTTTGATCTGCTGGTAACTTCTTTCAATGAAAGTAGTTTCCTCTTCAACTTTCTCAAGTAGAGGCCGATAGTCTGGAAGATGAGCTTCGCCTTTTTTCTCTAATTCCATCCTCAATACAAAATATTCTTGGTATGCATTCGGCCTTTTCCTGTTGGTTGGATCTTCAACTAAATCTTCAAATGAGATAGCTTCTTGGTATCCTTTCAAAAAATGAAGCGCAGCTTCATAGGATTGTCTAGATCCCTTTTGGTCATAGAGTCCATTCCTGAACGAAAGAAAAAACTCTAGCTGAGCTTTTCTTAACTCTGTTTTCTGCTTTCTTTTATCAAAAGAGTAAAGCCTAGCTGAACTGATTAGAAAGAAGAGCAATGCATTGATGATTCCGACAATAACGGATGAAAATAAAAGAAAGATTCCGATAGAGATTCCGCAAAAGAGCAGAAGATAATAAGTGTTCCGTTTCCTAAATTCCTTCATTCTTTGTCCTCCCTATCTAATATGGGAAGGCAAAAGCTAAAAATACCAAATTAAATTATCTTTCTTGCTAAAAGTCTTTGATTTAGTTTTTCAGAATCTTCTTTGGACAAATCCGTTTTCCTAGGACCGCTCTGGATAATCTGACCATAACTTGAGAGCACACAAGGGTCATCGTTTTCATTAACGAAATTATTCGGCAGCAGGTAATCCGGAAACCATTTTTTCTGTTCTGGTGTCAAATCCTCGACAAGCTCGGCGTAAGGCTTGCTAAGAAGAGCTAGGAAATGAGATACATAATCATTTCGATGGTTATAAAAAGCGGTTTTTGTTACCGTCTTCTTATCCCATTCGTTTTCTTCATAGGAACATCGAAGATATTTAAAATATGTGTTCCAAAGGAAATTACCTTCTTTGCTCGGTAGTAAATTCAATAAAACAAAAAAGCAAAGCAAAGACGATTTTTCAATTAAAAACTCATCTTGGAATTTCGGATGAAAATCAATGTTTAGAAGAACTTGATTTACAGAGGGCAATTCATCCTGCCTGATTTCTTCTTTACAAATCTCATTGCTTTTTGCTAACTCTTTGATAATCCACTGGAAATCTTCAGCAAGCGAAAGCCTTATCCTATGTGGATCATTGCTTGCACGGAAATAGGCAGAGGGTTTCGGTCCAGGAAAAATCTTCTCAAATACCGGCTCATCAAAAACTGGGTGGTCATAAGACATAAATAAAACCTTTCTGATTAGCTCCATTCCTCCATTGGAAGTGAGGATAAATCGGTCCAAATAAATGAAAAAACATTTACCAGACAATTTGATTATATTTTCAAAAAGAAGGAATAACAAGGGTAAGAGACTAAAAAAGCGAAAAAAGAAGGGAATCCATTACATAAAGATAATCCGGATTAATACGGAAACAGTCTCCTTCTATTTCAAAACATTCTTTATTCTCATCAATTTTTTGCCCGTATTTTTCTAAAAAACTTACATGGAATCTTTCTTGGTATTCGGATAAGGAAAAACCATCTCTTAAGCGTAAACCAAGCCTAAGGAATTCCCTTTCTTCATCTTCCTTAGTAATAATATCTTTTTGAAAAATACGCTTACCCAACAGATAATTTGTGAGAGACTTTGTATTGGTATAGCGAAGATTTCCAATATAGCCACTGGCCCCAAGTCCGCAGGCGTAATATTGCTGATCATGCCAATAAGTTAGATTGTGTTTAGACTCATAACCAGGTTTTGCAAAATTAGAGACCTCATATCGATGGAATCCATTCTTTTCAAGTTCAGATACTAGAAAATCATATTGCATTCGGTAGATGTCATCTGAAACTGGGATTGTTTTTTGATTATGAAGAACTGTACCTTGCTCTATTTGTAAAGAATAGAAAGATAAATGCTTAACGTTCTGATTTAAAGCAAATTGGATATCTTCTTTCAAATCCGTCAAGGATTCTCCGCTGACGCCATAAATAAAATCCAGATTTATATTATCAATATTATGTTTCTTTAAGTTGGAGACGGCAGCTAGAGCCTGTTCTAATGTATGATTTCTCCCAAGATAAGAAAGAGTAGTAGGATTCGTTGACTCTACACCAAGGGAGACACGATTGACGCCATATCTACTCCTTATGGCAGCTTTTTCTTCCGTCCTAGATTCCGGATTAGCTTCTATTGTGAATTCTTTCACCGTTGAAAAATAATGGGATAAATAAGAGAGGAGCTTTTCAAGTAATGGAGTCGAAAGAACACTTGGAGTTCCTCCGCCAATATAAATTGTTTTTAAAGAATTCGCTGGAATATGATAGGAATCAATTTCTCTGATCAATTCCGGAATATATTTTTCTTCTGGTTCCTTCTGGTGAAAGACCTTCGGAAAATCACAATAGGAACAGATTCTGGTACAAAAAGGGATGTGAAGGTATAGGGATGAAATCATTTGTTTTCGTGACCACCCATAGGAATAGGGGTATAGACAAACTTTTTACCAAGCAGTTCTTTTTTATAGAAGCCGCGCTGAGCGAGTCCTTCCATAGAGGTGCGCGCTGTTTCATAGACAGTATCCTCACAGCGTTTGAATTGTTCAATGGTATAGTGAAGGCCTATCGTACAATGTCCAGCATAAAAATGAGCTTGCTTCTTTTTCAAGTAAGGATAAACCTGTCGTAGATTTCTGGCGGTCTCTTCGATTTCAATCGCGTTTTTGCCTTTGGGGAAGAAAGGAAGAGCTTGACTATTGCTTAAAGAATCAACTGGAATATCTGCGGAATTAGAAACGTTACTTTCTTTTTCATCTACATTTGAAGAAACGGAGGATATTAATTTATTCCTCAACTCATGATTTGTGTCTTGAATATGAGCCCTGTAATTTAAGGCAGGTAAGAGAAAATAAGTTAAGTCCAAGGTACCTTCGCAAGTCTTCCTTCTTTGGAAGTCTTTGCTAAATGCAACACTCTCGAAGTCGAGAGCATAACCGGTCAATCCTAATCCAGATGTTGATAAAAAAGCCTTTGCCGCTAAAGCAGCAGTCTCTTCATTGAAATAAGAATACGGACGAACGGAAAAGAAAAAGTAAATCCTCCCAAGAGGTTTTAAAAGAAGAGGAATAGAATCCTGGTTTAGAAAAGCCCTTAAAGAAGAAAAGGCATTTGAAATTTTTTCGGTTGGATAATCCGCTAAGGTGTTATACAAATCCTGAGACGGCTTATCACGAAGAGAAGGACTATCATTCTCGTCTTTTCCCAAAAGGTTGTTATTGATACGATGAATTGATTCTATTGAAAAACAAGATTCATTACATCCCTTTTGGAAAGCCTCAGCGTATGCCTGAATTAAAAACAGGGAAGAGGAAAGAGATTCGACACTGCCACTTGCAATGGAATCTAAAGTAGAGTTCGTAATGTTAATTCCATTTTTCTTGGCAGTAAGACTAAGAGAATTCTTTTCCATGAAAAAACGGAATTGATCTTGGACTTCTTTTTCACAGGAGAAAAGGACTAACTTATCGTTCCTAAGCTTCCTCTGTAAATCATATGCAAGCGATAAGATTTTTTTCGTTAGGCAGATTTGGTAATGTACACCTTCGCAGTTTGGGAGTTCGCTTTCTTCATTGAAAAAAGAGCGATAGGAAAGAACTTTGCTCCAGACGGACGAAATATCATCGACATTATAGATACTTCGTACTTCATCTTTGCGAGCATAATTATCATCGGTAAATTTCTTTCCTTCGTCGTTGTGAATCACAATAGCATCCTCACTAATGAAATTTTAACACAGCTTAGCTGAATTACTTAATATTTCCTTCATCGACCGTAAGAATGGCAATAAAGGCTTCCTGAGGAACTTGAACCTTTCCAAATTCTTTCCTTCGCTTTTTGCCGGCTTTCTGTTTTTCCAAAAGCTTCTTTTTTCGGGAAATATCACCACCATAGCATTTTGCAAGAACGTCCTTGCGAACGGCCTTGATGTCACTTCGCGCAATGATTCTCCCACCAAGACAGGCTTGGACAGGAATTTCAAATTGCTGTTTAGGAATTACGTCTTTCAGTTTATCGACTGTAGCACGAGCACGCGGATAAGCTGTTCCGGAAAAAACAACTGTTGTAAGAGCATCAACCGCTTCTCCGTTAAGAAGAATATCCATTCGCTCAACATCGCTTTGCTCATAGCCAATCAGTTCGTAGTCAAGAGAGGCGTATCCTTGTGAAACTGATTTTAATCTGTCAAAGAAATCAAAAACGATTTCACTAAGAGGCATCTTATATTGGAGTTCTACACGTGTTTCATCAATGTAGACCCTGTTGTTATATTGACCACGTCGATTCTGACAGAGAGTCATTATGTTTCCGACAAATGTCTTTGGTGTCCTGATTTTTACATCAGCAAAGGGCTCAAATGTCTGCTTTATTTTTGTACGATCTCGAGGAAAGTCGGCCGGATTCGATATCCACTCAGTAGTTCCGTCTGTCCTTCTAACTTCGTAAACGACAGAAGGAGCAGTTGCCATAATATCCAATCCAAACTCGTTTTCTAAGCGCTCTTGAATGACTTCCAAATGCAAGAGACCTAAAAAGCCGCAACGGAAACCAGAACCTAATGCAATAGAGGTTTCCGGTTCATAGACAAGGGAAGCATCGTTGAGAGAAAGCTTATCGAGAGCATTATGAAGGTTTTCGAAATCTTTGTTGTCACTTGGATAAAAACCTGCATAAACCATTGGTTGTGTCTTGCGGAAGCCTTTCAATGGTTTCTCCGTTGGATTCTCATCTAGTGTGATTGTATCACCGACTTGAATATCTTTGATATTCTTGATGGAAGCAGCAAGGAAGCCGACCTCCCCGGCTTTCAGAGAAGAAACTTTGTTTTCTTTTGGGGTACGTATTCCAAGTTCTGTAACCTGGAATACTTGATTTGTACTCCTAAGCCGGATTTTACTGCCAACAGAAACTTGACCATCGAAGACGCGGATTAAAACCACTACACCTCGATACGGGTCAAACTTTGAGTCGAAAATCAAAGCTTTTAAAGGCTTATTAGGATCACCGCTAGGAGCTGGTAAATCGTTAACGATATGTTCAAGAAGAGAATCCACCCCTTGACCAGTTTTCGCAGAGACCATGACACAACTGTCGGGATCAAGCTGAAGAGTATCGATTAATTCGAGTTGACAACGTTCCACGTCCGATGATGGCAAATCGATTTTATTGATGACAGGAAGTAGCTTTAGATGGTTATCGATGGCAAGGTAACCATTTGCTAAAGTCTGCGCCTGAACTCCCTGCGTTGCATCAATAACAAGTAATGCACCTTCGCATGCACTTAAAGAACGACTTACTTCATAGGTGAAGTCGACATGGCCAGGAGTGTCAATTAAATTGAAAAGATACTCCTCACCATTCTTTGCTTTATAGGTAACATTGACAGCATTTAGTTTGACTGTGATACCGCGCTCACGCTCCACAGACCTGTCATCTAGCAACTGAGGAAGAAGCTCACGCTGACTTACTGCACCAGTTTTTTCAAGAATACGATCGCAAAGGGTAGACTTGCCATGGTCAATATGAGCGACAACACAGAAATTGCGAATATGGTTCTGATCAAAATCCATAATTATTCATCCTTCCAGAAGAGACTGAGTATCCGTTTAAGCTGTGAAGGCGAAAAAAGATAAATAGTATCTTCGTAATTTTCTTTCCTAATTGTTCGATAAGGTTCTTGCCGGAAGCGAGAATCAATAAAGAGAACAAATCCACGATCTTCTTCGCTTCGGATAACACGGCCAGCTGCTTGAAGAATTCTGTTGATTCCAGGATACCTGTAAGCATAAGCGTACCCTTTTCGGGAAGCTCCGCCGTCATCTTTATCATAATAGTCCTTAATTCGGTCTTGTTCAAAGTTAATTTTCGAAATACCGGCAGATATGATTATACTTCCGATAAGACGATTTCCGACAAGATCCACCCCTTCATTGAAAGAACCTCCTAAAACAAGAAGACCGATTGAAGAAACTTCTGTTTGATCTTTGAAATGAGATAAAAAATCTTTTTGTGCATTATCATCCCTTCCGGGAGACTGACAAAAGAGATTAGTATTGTCATTATCTTCATCTTCAGCAAACCTGTTTTGGAGTTTTGACAAATATTCAAAGGAAGGGCAAAAAATAAAATAATTTCCCTTCTTGGCATTAATAGCAGTTTTAATCAGTTCATAGACATTCACGATGGTGCGTGAACGATCTTTGTAATAGAGCGAAATTTGTGAGTCAATCCTGATTTTTCGGTTTTCCTTAGGGAATGGGGATGGGAGTACAAGAAGGGAGCTCGTATCATTTTTGTCACCGCCAAGAAGTTCCCTGTAGTAATCCTTAGGTGACAAAGTGGCAGAAAAGAAAACGCAAGCTGAAAACCTATTGTTCCCAGATTTGATAAGAGGAGAACTATCCAAATTACAGATACGTATAGAAAATGCTACTCCATCATCTCCAACACGTACATAGCATAGAAAGGCATTTTCCATTCCATCTGACTTCCTTAGTTCTGCTAAAAATGCAAAAGAGTTCAATGCATAAAAGAACTCCATCCTCTCATCAGTCAATAAATGAATATGGTTTTTCCTTAAGGACTTCCTGTCCGATAAAATATCATTCATTGATGACAAAATATCCTCGGGTAGATGCTGCAAGACTTGCAAAGAGTGATTCTTGACGTTCTCGTCATCGATATCAATTGGAATAGCGTCAAGCAGCTTCCTGCAGCTTTTCAAGTCTGATTTGAGAACACGAAATTCTTTTCGACTACAGAAAGAAATCCTTTTAGCAAAAAACGAATAAGACAATTCCCTTGAATACCTTTTCCGAACACGTTCAGGAAGATTATGGCATTCATCAACTGCAAGGTATGTTTTTTTCCTAGGCAAATTCTCTTCTCGTAAACCTAATCGGTCTGTAAAGTCATAAACATAAGTGTAATCACAGATAAGAAAATCCATGTAGTTAGCAAGATCATGTTGAAGCTGGAAAGGACACCTTTGATGATGATAGGCGATTTCCTCAATTGTCTTTCGGTCAAAGACATCATATCGATACAATGAATCGAAAACTACGTCGAGCAATTTGTCATAATAGTGAACAGCAAAGGGACACTCGTCTGGATTACAATGACTCTTTTTATCGTTAAAACAGATATTGTCCTTGCTAGTGAAAGCAATTGCCTTAAGCTTAATGCCTTGTTTTATAAACAAGTTTAAAGAGTCCATGGCTACTTGTTTAATTGAATTCTTGCTAGTCAGATAAAAGCAGCGCTCTGCATCCCCTTCTTTAAACTTTCCCCTCCTAGGATAAAGGACGGAAATTGTCTTTCCGATTCCTGTAGGTGCTTCGATAAAAACCTGTTTTCCTTCGTCAAAGGAATTCTTTACATACTGAATCCTTTTCTCTTGTCCAGGACGAAAACCGCGAAACGGGAAAGATAAATCTTTCCTTGACTCATCTCTCTCAATCTTCCTTTTTCTAATCTTACTAAGGTATTCATAATATTGGAAAATGATGCCTTTGACAAACTGATCAAGTTCTGAAAAAGAATAAGTATTCACAATTCTTTTCTGAATATGGTAGTCAGTCTGTTTAATGTATGTGAGTTGAATTTCAATAAGTTTGATATTGTTTTGGTGGCAAAACCTATATGCATAGAACCTAGCCTGTCCAAGATGCCACCCAGAATGATCTTTTGAAAATTCATCCAAATCAGCAACGGTAGTTTTGATTTCATCAATCGTGTACGATCCATCAGAATGAGTAATCAAACCATCAGCTTTTCCGGAAACATGAAAAATAAAGTCTTTATATTGAAAAGTGTCTTTCAATGGTACTTCTGAGTGATAATCATCGCCTTGCTGACTTTGATGAAACTGATGAAGCCGAGTTCCTTCAAGCCTGGAAGATTGATTGAAAATACGGGTATCTAAATGGCCGGTTCTTAATAAGATATCAACAATGTCGTGAACAGAGAGAAAATATTCTTGTGCCATACCATTATTTTACAACAACCTCTTGCTATTATGGATGAAAATCAATAGTCCAATCCATCTATTAAAAATCAATTCGTGGTAAGGAATGAGTGTAATACAGCCTTTCATAAAGAGTAGCCAGCGGATGCCCTTTCCTTAAGGCTTGATTTAAATAAAAAGTGGCACTTCCATCGCACCCAGTTATTGTGAGAAGACGGAAATTTACAAGAGCATAAAAACCAGATTTGTCTTCTTTTCTTTGATTCCTAATAATATAACGACGAATTAGATAATTCTTTTTCCTCTTTTTAATCATAAGCTTTGAGTAGTATTCCATGGCATCAAAGCTTCCTAACATGGCTGCCGATAAAAGGTGAGCCTCTTCTTCTTTGCTTTGACCTAAAGACTCGCAAATCTTGGCAAGCATAAAATGGGCACTAGGACTTCGTGGACATCGTTCAAAATAACGAATGGCCGAAAACTTTGAGGTTTTTGGATACAATCCTTGCCAAATCCTATTACCTATTTGCTCAAGACATCTTTCATCTCCATTAGACACTCCCTTATCAAAGAAAAGGCGCGAAAGTTTATACTCTTTCTTCCTAAAATAGTACCTTCCAGCAAGATAGGAAGAAAAACCATCTCCAGCCCTTGAGGTAACAAAAAGAGTTCGAAGTGCAGTGTTGATACTGTTATTACTCGAGAAAGGATTCCTAAATAAGTTAATATAAGCAAGATCTCTCAAAACAACTGGATTATCAGAAGGACATTTAAGAAGATAGTCAAGAGCCTTTTTGGGAGAATAATCAGTATGGAAAGGTAGCCTATAATACTCAGCAAGAAAAAGATAAGGCATGGTCGAAAACTCAGAAAAAGAAAACTTCATCGGAAATTGAAATGCCGATGAAGTCATCGAGCGATTATAAAAATCGCTAAGTTGCGAAAAATACGCTAACCATTGCCGGCTACTATCATTACAACGCCCTGGAATAGCACTCCTAGAAGCTTGGACCTTTTCTCCAAGTCGAAGTTCAGCTTGGAATAGAAGATGAGAGTAATCCAGCAAAGTGCTTTTCGGCCTCATTCTCCCGTCACGAAGCAGTCCCCGTTCCATTATTGTGGTGGCGTTTTCTACTTCCGTTTTGGAAGCAAAGCAGGTAAACGCACTACGGACGACTGAATCATGGCGCCGTTTGGAGTCTTTGACCTTATCAGCACGTGATTTCCACTCCCAGTACTTACCAGAACCATGCCTTTCGATAGACTTTCTATCTTGTAAAGATATCTCATGAGTAAGAGCACGCTTGATACGGTTCACGTGGAAAATCTTAAGGATCGGATAGTCTTTAAAGGAAAGTGGAAGCGGCATTGAAGATTGTAACGGAAACACCGACAAAAATTCGTAAATCTGATTGTTTGTTAAGTGTTTGAACACAATGGTTAGCTCCATGTTCTTGCAAGAACCGGACATGGATGAGAGACTGCTGCTCCATCTCGTCCGTAACTAATCTAAATCTTCTAAACTTTTTTGTCAAGAAAATTTTTAAAAAACCTTGGTTTGCACAGGTGACCTGATGAATGGTGTCT
>ULPT01055444.1_pt1 | contig 44887 bp, 41 predicted proteins | sample 1953751 | NCBI WGS metagenome assembly ULPT01 (sample SAMEA4835636, study PRJEB28245) | human gut metagenome | biome: gut microbiome; material: fecal sample | place: Denmark | collected 2008 | reverse complement strand
GTTACTTCTTTCGAATTTAAGCCCTAATTTGAGTGCTTACTGAGTTCTTAAAATTCGACTTGATTATTGACTATCGGCTGATTGCCAATCTGATTTTTTCTGGCCGCAGACCGAAGAAAGCTCTGCTACCATTCATAGCTTGACGGCTTACAAACTAGCTCTTTGACAAGCACATACATATCATTGAGTGGTTGCACCTTTACATTCTACTCCTTAAGTCCGATTATTGCTTTGCAAAGCAAGCAATAGTCTGTTTCAATCCCTCGCGTGCGTCCACAGGGAATTTCTTTATTCCAAGCGCCTTCTTTATCTTCTCATTCGAGCTAACATAATTCTCGGTCAGCTTCTGCATACGCAAAGGATTCAACGGCAAGTGAAGCAAACCGCCTACCTTAGCCACTCCGTTCATGAAGCCCTTAGGTATGCGCCAGATGCGTGCTTTCTTACCTAAAGTCTCACAGATTACCTCTATAAGCTCATTGGTAGACAAAGCCTCGTCATCTCCCATATTATATATGCCAGAAGGCACATCCTTAGTCAGCACACCATTCACTGCAAAGCAGATGTTCTCCACCGAAGTGAAAGTTCTGCGGTTCTCAAATGCACCAAGAGGCCAAGGAATACCCTTGCTCACCACACCATACAGCAAGTTAAGGTTGCCCTTGTTGCCAGGACCATGTATCATGCAAGGACGGAAGATATACACCTCCTTGCCGTTCTTTGGTCTGTCCGCTCCAGGCACCACACTGCTCATTGACTTGCGCGACACACCTTGCTTCTCCAAGGCATCCAAGATATAGTCCTCTGCCTTTATCTTGCTTTCGCCGTAAGGACCTTTAGGAGTAGGCGTTACATCTTCTCTTAGAATCTCTGGCACACACTCTGCAGCTGCCTTGGCAGTTGAAAAGAACACAAACTTCTTAGCAGTAGGCGAAGCCATATACCAATCGAATATCTTTTGAGTCAGTCCTGTGTTCACCTTAAAGTAAACATCAGCTGCACTCTTGTTGCGAGTGTCGTGTGCCTTTCCTGCCAAATGAATCACAGCATCAATCTCAGGCATTATGCCCTCAGTATCCAACGCATCCCAACCAAAGGTGCATTTCACACCCTCTTTCTCAGGTTTTACAATGTCCAATCCATAGATAGTATTCTCTTTAGCGAGATACTTCACCAAGTTTGAACCTACGAAACCGTGGACTCCAGTAATAAGTATATTCATCGTTTGTTAGTTATTTCATCCAGAAACTTATGTCTATATCATCAAGCAACATGTCCGATAATGGCGCTTTTGGAGAAACAGCGGACTCCTTTATCTCGGAATCGACCCTATCCACTACCAATGGACGCAAGCCATGTTCCCCTTCGAATGCGACAGGCTTTATACTTGACTTACGACCAGAGAGCAGGGGCAACATATCCGCAACATGCTTTTAACAAGCGAAAAGCAAGGAGACGAATGCTGTTACTTGTATTTCGTTTTAGTATAAAGAAGTTCACCGATACGCCAAATGTACCTCATCGACTGAAACACTTGATTGGAGTAAATCCCATGCTTGCGAAGCGAACCAGCAATATCATGATTCACTTTCTTCTTCGCAGCCAATCCCGCCGTCGATTCGCCTCCGGCACGCATTGTTACGAAGTCTTTGTTGATATACCGGGCATGTATCTTCTCCTTCACAAACAGGCGCACCATCATTTCGAAGTCGCTTGAAGTACGGAAATCAAGATCGTAGAGACCATACTTCTCGTAAACCTCACGACGTACATAAAAACTGGGATGAGCCGGCATAAATCCGAATCGCAATGCCCAAGGACGGAAATAACGACTTGAGAAGTAACGGGTACACTTCTTTAGGTTCTCATCCTTCACAAAGTGGATATCACCATAGACAGCCTCCAATTCAGGATTCTTTTCAAACTCCTCGGCAACACGTGCCAGAACATCATCACTTGTATAGAAGTCATCAGAATTAAGGATACCAATCACGTCACCCGTCGCAGCCTCAATGCCTTGGTTCATCGCATCATATATACCCTTATCTTTGTCCGACAGGATATTGATGGTTCTACCCTTATCTCCATCCGTATAGTATTTCTGCTCAAAACTCTTGCATATCTCCAATGTATCGTCCTTCGAACCTCCATCCTTAATGATATGCTCTACATTAGTAAAACTCTGGTTCAAAACACTTCTTAGCGTGTCGCCGATTGTCTTTCCGCTATTCCAAGTGGCTGTTATTACACTTATCTTCATAGTCGTTATTTTATAACACGTTCACGAATCTTTACAGCTGGTGTACCTTGATATACACAGTATGCATCAAGATCCTTTGCTGCCACCGAATTTACACTAAGCACCGAATGGCTCTTACATGTCACACCAGGACACACTATGCTCATAGCCCCAATCCATGCTCCATCCTCAAGAGTTATCTCGCCTACCATAAGGTCGAATGTTGTAGTTTTGTAATTATGATTGCCACATAGCAGCATGGCACCTTGACTCACACAGGCATTGTTGCCGATACGCACCTTTGCAAGATTGTCTATCCATACGTTTTCACCAATCCATACATAGTTGCCAATCTCAAGATTCCAAGGATACTTAATATTCACGCATGGCTTAATGTTCACTCCACATCCTATCTTTGCGCCAAAGGCACGAAGCACACGTACCTTCAATCCACTGCATGGGTTCCATCCGTTCTTTATAAACAAGACATTACAAAAATACCATAACACCCGTTTAATGCTGTTGCCGCCCGGATTAAACCACGAATTGTTGTATTTCGACAAATCTGTATTTTTCATTACGTTGAATATTATAAGAACACAAAATCAGGTTTCTGCTCCGTCTTCATTCCGTTACCAATCCAGTCATATAGCTGTTGCATCATGGCAGCAACTTTATGCTGCTCATATTTTTCTTCCATCAGTCGGCGGCCATTCCTTCCCATAGAGTGCAAATCCTCATCCGACATCGAAAGAATCCCCTTAATAACTCTTGCTATTGTCTTTGGCTCATTGTCTCTCCACCATCCACATTGACACTCGTTCAGTTCCGACCATGGAGTACCAAGCGAAGCGTACACGGGAGTTTCACAGATTAAAGCCTCAGGTACTATCATACCGAAATTCTCCTGAGCCGAAGGCACCATCAGTGCCGATAGCTTTTGGAGTCGTTGATACTTCTCTTCACAAGAGACAAAGCCAACAAACTCAACATAATCTTCCAGTCCAAGTCGAATCACCTCATCTTTTAGCCATTGCTCATATCTGTCATCAAACTTGCCCATAACGTCAAGTTTCACTTTATTACGCAACTCTGGCTCTAAAAGATTCAGTGCATAAATAATATTCTCAACCTTTTTTATCGGATGCAACCGCCCTAAAAAACCAATTGTATGTTTGCCATTGGTTGAGACCTTGGAACATGTAGCCGGACTCTCACTAATAAACTTTGGGAAAACCACAGGATTGGGTATTACCGCAATAGGTCCCTTATAACCATACTTCCTATTATGCTCAAGTTCTGCCATACATGTAGCGTGCAGACAGTCTGCTTGCATGATATCCTTGTTGTACCACATGGCTCCCATTAGCTTCTTCTTCCAACTGCTCACCGCCAATGCTGTAGGATACAACATACCATGAGTTGAAAGCACGTATGGTTTTCCTACTTTACGAGCATAAGCACAAACGGCATGAACAGGATACAGCCATAGGGTATTTGCATGATAAATGTCATACTCAGTATCCCTTAGATACTTATCAGTGGCGCTTGATAAAGCGAGAGGTGTACGATAGTCCATATTCACCTCCTTAAGCCATTGCGAGCCTTCCCCCAAGTTCCTATCCTTAGGATTATAACACTTGCTTGTCAGCAAATCCACATTAGCACCATTATCATATAGCCCCTGCAACAAATCGCAAGTACATGTAGAAGGACCACCTTGCGATGCCAACATAAATGGTATTGATTGTAATACTTTCATTCTGCTTAGTAGTTATGCTTTTGAACAAGGTCCGGTAACAATAGACGCCTCACGTCCATTCTTTAAATCATCTATCAACTTCAGTAATGCCTCTGCAGCCTTGCGAGGACTCCATACATCACGCATCGTGGCGTAAGCAGCTGTTCTCATCTTCTTACGTTCTACTGGATGTTTCAACAACCATTCTACTTTTTGCGTAAGTGAATCAACATCTTGACTGTGGAACATAAAACCATTAACACCATCTTCTATCAAATAAGGAGAGCTGCCTATAGCATCGCTTGCCACTAACACGCAACCATTTGCCATACTCTCATTAGCAACAGCTCCCCAACCTTCCATTCTGTCCGATGTAAACAGAAATATCTCACTTTCTCGCATTGCATCCAGCACTTCGTTATTTGGTAGGCTACCCATCAATTCTACGCAATCTTGTACACCAAGTTGCTCTATAAGTTTCTGCAAATCTTTGCGAGGATATATAGTGTCGTGCTTAGCTGCATTGCCTTCGTCACCATACATTCGGATATGAAACTTATAACCTTTATCCTTCAACTTAGCAGCCATCTGTACCGGCAGTTCTGGATGTTTCAACACCAGGAATCTACTACACCACATAAGTGTAGTAGATCCTGGTGTTGAAACATCCAGGGATGCTTCAACATCGTTTTTCTCATCTACTTGTGTAAAGTATCCCCATTTATAGCATTTGCCGATATACATACGTAATCGTCTATGATCATCAGATGCGAAAGCACTCATACATAGTTTGTATAAAGTTTGTTTATTCCAACCACCCAAATAGTAAAGTAATAACATCTTCAAAATGCGTGGCGAAAGCAGATTCATACACCCTCGTTTTAACCAACGTTCACCCATATCAAACGACAGCAATCCTCGTTTCATACGTGCCTTTTCAAATGGCAATGCTTCATAACCGCCAAACACGCACACCTCAGCTTCCAATGCCATCTGCATAGCCTTGTTATACTCATCAGTACTTGCCCATGCTCTTATCAGATATGGACGCTGCGAATAGTCGTCGGTACCTCCTTTACTATCGTGACACTCTGCCGTCTCTACAAAGGCATAATCATCACCAAGAACTTTATAGAATTCATCCGCAATACAAGCCTGATGGTGATTTAGGACGAGAGAATAAAATACGAGTTTCATTTACCACAAAATTTCATCGTTTTCAACAATCTCCTTACTTTGGTTCTTTAGTACTGGACCGTAGTGCTTTCTATAAAAAAGACAAGGCACCTGACCAAGGAAAGCACCCCAACCGGAAAAAGTACTGTCAGAACCTATCATATAACAACATTTACTTATAGCAAAAATATCTGCTATCGCATTTCCAAAGAACACACGCTGTACGAATTCCATTGAGGTGATTTCTATAAGTTCTTCATCCTTACCATCAGAGAAGATTAAAAATTTCCATTCTGGATGAGTTTTCTGAAGATACTCTATCTTCTCCTTATACCAACTTATTGGGATGCGGACATGTTCTGGAAAATCCCCAAGACGAATATGAACAGCCACACAGTTAGTAAAGTCGTACCTATTAACCATTTTCAGTAAGTGTGGTTGCACATGATCTTCAATATATGAGGCAACAAAATCTGCATCATCCAAAAAATCACGAAAGTATCCACCTAAACCCTCTACCTCTTTTATCTGATTTTTACAAAATGTAAGTTTACACCATTTGTTCAAACCACTTATTTCATTCTTTGAGTTAAATAGGCCCCAATAATGACGTTTGTCTGCTTGATGACGAATATAAGGACCAATAGAAATATTAAACCACGTTGGAGTTATAACTCTCAAACCCTCACGTTTTGCTATTGATATAGCTTTAGCATACGTATATAGGCAATTTGCTAATCCATTTCCTGAGAGACGGAAAAAAGGAGTTGTTGCTTTAGCTGCTGGCAACTTAGGATAAACATATTTAATGCCGTTTGTTGTTGTAACCATAACGATATCTATAAATATTTAATACTACAAATGATAAGAAGAAAATATTAGTTGTAATCTGATTGACTCCCACAAGGAAATCCTCAAAATTTGCTGCCAACAAGATTGAAATAATTACAGCCAAATGATAATTCACCTCCATATTATGCAATTTATATAGCTTCAGATTTTTCAACGAAGTCCAAATAATTGTAAATAAAAGCATAATACCCAAAGGAATACCCAAATTCTTCAAGGTAGTTAGATATCCATTGTGTGCTCCATATTCAGTCAGAGCCAATGCATATCCTATGTTTTCATGGTTATACCCCCATCCTGTCCATGGTCGTTGCATTATCATCCATTTGGCTGCTTCTCTCTGATCTTCTCTATCCAAAGAAACAGTTCCCGATAAAGTACCCTCTAATCGGTCTAATGCTACTGCTTCAAGACCAAATTCAGGCAATACATAAACTATAATAAATATACAAAATAGTGATGCAAATACAAGTTTCTCTGAAAGACCATACTTTATAATGATAAACAATAAGCACATGGCTAATGCATTCCTACTACCACCTATTAAAATCGTTATCAGTAAAAATGACATGAACATATACTCTTTAAAAGAGTATTTCTTAGAAGTGAACAAAAATCCAGCAAAACCAATGGATCCTAAAGTACAAGCTGCATTTCTATTGGCAAAGCCAAAAGTGATATAATTGTCAACACTTATACCACCCTTATTAATAAACCATCCAACTAAAAGCAGCCCAAGTATCAGATAACTTAAAGGACGAATAGTCTGTTTAAAATAATACTCAAAATTATGACTTACACAGAACATTACGATACAGAATGTTACAACCTTTCCAATTGTATAAGTCAGAGTCTGACTGTTAATCATGTCTGGTTGTAACAAAAACTGAGCAATCAAATATATTGCCATCATAATATAAATCTGTGGACATTGAGCCCTAATACTCTTTGCAAACACATTTTTTGAGATAATAATTGGTACACTCAAAGCTAATACAGCATAAAATAAATATTTTGAAACAAACATCAACGAAACATATTCGGCAGTAGCATTTGCAATCAAAAATAGCAACAATAAATGCTTTTCCAAAAACTTCATAGCTTCTCAATCTTTCTTAAAAATACTGTTATCAATTCATTTATATCGTATGGCTGGCACAAGTACTGTACATAACGTTCATTATAATATCGCTCTATCAAGTTTGCCAATGCCACATAATCATGAGGTTTAATCAGCCACTTGTCACGTTCGTTAGGTTCTATAACCTCTGCTGCACCTTGGTCATATACCCCCATGAAAGGCACGCCACAAGCGTATGCCTCTGTATAAACGCATCCAAAACCCTCATAGATACTTGGCAAAACAAACAAATCAAGGGAATGGTAAAACTCCGGCAAATGTTCATGACTTACCTCCTCAGGCCACTCCACATACTGCATCAAATTATTCTCCTCCAAATACTTCACACAAGTATTCTTTGTTTCACCTGTTCCCAAAAGCGACAGCACCATATTTTTATATCCTCTCTTATGCAGCAAATTGAAGGCTTTGATTAGCGTAATGTGATCCTTCAACTTCTGAAAGTTGCCGATACACCCAATACGAAATTTATTTTTACCATGAGAACTGTCAAGCGAAGAAGCTGCGTTAAAGACACTTGTATCAACCCCATTATACAATACATACGTATTCTTAGGCTTGACATTTGGAAAATCCTTCACCTGTTCCAGTCTTTGCAAATAACTTGGATATACTTCCTGTGGTCTGGCTTTTGGAAAGGCAAGCAAATTATTTTGTACTGGAGTACTTATACTTATGAGCATATCAGCACGATTAAAAGCACTAAGACTCTTCCTTGCCCTATACCGCACGTTCCATCTCTTATCAGCCCACTTGCCGTTGCGGAGCGTATAAGGGTCAAGGTCGTGAAACTGTATCAATACCTTTGCCTCAGGATTCACTTTTTTTACACCAAATCCGAACGCTCCATGACTGGCAGTATGACAATGTACAAAAGCCACCTGGTTTGGATTTATACCCAAAGTCTTTAGCTTTCTTACGAACAATCGGCCTACCAAGCCTTCCGTCAAACCATTAAGTATATACGACGGCATAAGAAATGGTCGTATGACATGCACCTTTATGCCATCCATCTCATAATCGTCCTCTTTCAATCCCAAAGGGTTGGTCTTAAAAACCACCACCTCATAATCAGAGTTACGCTGTATTGCTTTCACCTGATCAAGCACATAAGCACCCTGCCATCGTATCGGTGAAGGGAAGAAAGGAGTTATGCAGATATAATATTGTTTTTGAATCATATTTAAAGTTTACACATTATTCGCCATTGTCCGGCTGAAGAAAACTTTAACATCAACAAATTTATTTATAAAATCTTACTTAAATATTTATTATTATGAAACAGCCATCCAACACACATACAGCCTGCTATCACAGCCACCGTTACTACACCAGTGGCTACAAATTGTACGAGTAAGCCATGTCCGATTATCACGGATTCACCCCCCCCAATCAAATCCGGAAGGAAAAAATTATTAAGGGCGTATATAGCCAAAGTGCTTTGTCCTACCCTACTCACAATCGACATTCTTTTACCCTTCTGCTCATTATGATACAAAGCAGACTGAAGAACCACGATACCACATAGCGCACCTAAAAGATGAACATAATTGTTAAGTTCGGAAAATTTGTACCAACAGAAAAACAACGCAGCAACACAAACACTATACAACCACTGATTCTCTATCATGAATGTATTTACACGACCATATTTGCGACATACCCATCCCAACAAAAAAGGAACTGAGTACATACAGAGATGGTGTGCAGGCAAATAACAATTATAAAGCCCCATAACCTTCTGTCCTGCAAACGCCACTGGAATTATAAGCAAAGCAGCACTATAATATAACGGTTTTGCAATATGGCGGAACACAAGGAAGTCCACCAACACTACAATCACCGTCAGCAAGAACAGGACATAGAAAAACCAATAGAAGTTGCACAATGTGGAAAAAACATTCCACTTCTGCACCCATGCCATAACAACAGTGACAGCAATCCATGGTGGAAGAAGCCGCATAGCCTTATGCCTCAATCTGGCAGACAGCTCCTGCCTCGTATTTATTGGTTTGTAGAGCAAATAACCAGACACATAAAAGAATATAGGCATATTGATGAAAAACACATTCGACAATGTACACTCCGCCACATCAAACGTAAACAGCAACACATGTTCCATCACCATCAGAAAGATGGCAACAGCTTTCATTTGATCAAGATATTCAAGTCGCTTCATAGTAAATTTATTTTCTGTAACCAACCAGATAGGGCGCGTGTTTCTTCAGTAACGGATATATTGCCGTAAGCAACAACACGATGAACAAATCACCCACAAGTGTAATTCCTAAATGATACTGATAATGTGTAATTTTCTCAAGATTGGGCATTACAAGCAAATGCAGACACATTGTAACAATAGATGCTTGCGACACAAGTGTAATAAGCCTCAGATGGAAACGGTTTAACAGATTGCAGATACCATAAAAAGCAATAAGACCGGCAGAAGTACCAACAAGTCCAAGCCAACCCTTCAAATTACCTGTCAGATAGTTGCAGTTTCCTTGCTGACGACAAATATACAGACAAACAACAAATGCAAATGGAATGGCAATAGCCCAAATCCATTTGTTTACGCAAATTCGGTAAGAGTATTTCTTTGAATAATATCCCACAGCAAACCACAAGCAACCAGAAACGCCCCCCCTGATTGATAGTGGCAGCTTTACATCAACAAACTGAATAGTCAAGAGAACCACAAACCAAATGGAAATGATAAAGAAACCGACAGTGGGCTTGCTCTTCTCTATGCCATATATTATGTATTTACACCATATCAATGCCAAAAGAAACCATGTAGGTCCACAAAGCAAGTTGCCTGGCACTCCCACCAACGTATCGCACAGGGGCTGAAAGATCAGACAGTTCCAATCCACCTCAGCTCCCATCACCTGTTTTGCAAAGGCTGAACCTGAGAGGTAAACCAAAGATATAAGGTTGAAAAGCAGATACGGAATCAACAATGTACGAATATTTGATTGCGTAATCTCTTTTAATGTCTTGTTTGTCTTAAACAAATATCCACTTGCCACAAAGAACAGCGGCATGTGAATCATAAATATCATAGGATTAATATCTGGTTGGCTATAGTTGCTATGTCCCATAACAACCAGCAATATACCCAAGGCTTTCGCCCAATCAATCCAATTTTTCCTCAAAGTTGCTTCCATTTTTCGACAATTTTGTTCATATAAAAATCTTTAGCACGTTCTATTGATTTACGCTGTAACTCCTTTAATCTATCCTTATCATCCAATAACTCTATTACTGCATTTGCATACGCTTCCTCATCAAAACAAGAAACGGTTACGCCTGCATCTGCTATAATTTCTTTAGGAGATATAGGACAATCAAAACTAATACAAGGAACTCCATGATACATTGCCTCAATCAGCACCATACCAAAACCTTCTGTATCTGATGTCATACAGAGCAGGTCAGCATTTGGATAAATCCTTGAATGATCACTACAAAAACCTTTAAATTCAACTCGTTCTAAATGACGGCTACAAATATATTTATGCATTTCATCCTCAACATCACCCTCGCCATAGATGTGTAGTGAATAGTTACTTAATCGTTTACTGATACGCTCCCATATTCTAAGTATACGTAGTGCACCCTTTTCGTATGATAATCGTCCAACAAAAATAATTTTCTTATTTTGTAATGAACTTTTAATCATGCTATCTTTACTTACTACCAATGGATCAGGAATCATCACGATCTGCGCATCCTTCACTTTCGGATTAAGCGATTTCAACTCATCTGCAGCAGCATTCGAAAGAGTTACCAGCGTTGAAACCTTACTAATGACCTCATGTCTGCGTTTGCATATACCTCTATGCACATAAAGTGAGAGAATACGCCCTATAAATCTTTTTCTAAAAATGCTTTTTTTTACAGAATTCTCATATCCACGTACCGACCAATTAAAAACCTGACATACATTTAAATCAACAGGTAAGGCTGTAATCAAATCGTATGTCTGATTTACGACTACTCTTGGTTTTAAATCTGTAATCTTCTTTCTAAGAAATCCTCCCAAGATATAATCCGACTTTTTATTAAAACACAATTTGTTTTTAAAGGATTTTGCAGATATACTCCATGCTTGATACTCATCTTCCGTAAGCGAAAACACATTCGCATCCTTACCTTTATAAGGCACAATACTAAGAATTTTACAATCTTGTCCTTCTAAACGCAAAGCATTCATCAGACTGAAGGTTAATAATTCAGTACCTCCTCTTAAATTTGCATTTTCAACTATATATAAAATATCCATTTCTTCATCTTAGTGCATCAGCAAGAAATTCTTCGCTTGCCAAACGCATTTCTGACAATTTATTATCAACTTCATCCCAATCAATCTTTTTTGCAAAGATGTCATCTATATTATTTTTCTCAGACAACAATCTATCCTCCAATCCTATATTCATTAATAAAGATTCTATTCTGCCATTACCTGATTTATATTGATTTGTAAGTGGAATGATTACGAATGGTTTATGCATCAATATGGCGAATACCATACCATGAAAAGAGGTCGTCACAACATATTGTGAGTGATATATTGCTGTCAACCATTCTGGTATAGTAAGCAGTTGGTTCTCATTTTCAGGAATAAGACTTTGGGCAGGGAAGTAGCCAGAAGAACTAACAGATATTAACGATAACTTTTTCTTTGAAATAAAGCTATCCAATTGTTTCCAAGCCAATTCTTCTTTATTTTGTACATTCAGATAATACAAAAATATGTAAGGTTTCTGGGGTTTAGCGTCCTTGTCTATAAAACTTTCGTAAATTGAAAACTGAGTTAGTACGGTCGGGTCTACAACCAATCTGCAATTATCAATTCCTAAATGAAGACAATAATCAAATGCATTCTTTTCTCTCAAACTTATAGCATCCAAACTATGCAAGTAATCAACAAATGTATTCTCCTCACTCTTTGATATTACACGCCCAATACTTGCGGCATAAGAAATACGTTTGGTTGTAGCCTTACCAAATTTAAGATACCATGCAGCCGTGTTTAGTTTATGTAATGAAGGTCCCCAAACTTGATCACTTCCAACTATATATGCATCAGCCTCTGGAGCATCTGTCTGCAACTCAGAATATGACCTATAGACATGGCTTAAATTTAAATTGTCAGTCTTAAACTCTAAAAACTTCCTTATTTTATTCTTAATTGAATTCTCTCTATTAAGTTTTTGATAATATTTCACTTTTGCATAAGCATTTCGTTTGTTTTTAGACATACACCCGATAATACTCCTAATACATCTTTTTACTAACTGAAAATGCTCATTAGATTTATCATTATCAAAATCATATCTAATCAAATAAGCATAATGTCCCTTTGAGATTAGAAATTTTTGCAAAGCAAAAGCTTGAAGAATCTGACCATAATTGTCATCGGAACCAAAATGTGTCAAAACTCCTATTTTCATATTAATATGGTGTGTTTGATTTTAAATGTAACAATTTAAGTATTTTGATTCTTATTCGTTCCAAAGTAAATCTACATAAATATCTTAAATCTGTAGCTACAACTATCTTACCTTTGAAATCTGCAAAGTTTAGCTGATGCCCTCCATTACGATAAAGCGGAGTCTCAGTCGGCAACAAATTATCCTTAACAACATGTTCTTTGTACGATGAGGGGGTTAGTTCGTCTATCTCTAACAAATGCACCTGACCGCCATATACTGTTACACAATCTTGGGCTGGTCGAAATATTTTTCCATTATGCTCTATTATGCTACCTGCACAACGTCCATACTTATTACCTATACATATTGGAGAAGCAGGATGCAATTGGTATCCACCATCAATTCTATCTGAAACATACAATTCCAGATAATACTTCTTTTGCGAATAATAAGACGAGAAAAGATAATACATACCATTCTTCTTATAAATACAACTATCGGCATAGTCGAACTTTATTTCGTCCCAGTATTTTCTGTCTCTTTTGAGAATTATCTTATATGGTTCAAAACGGGTCAATGAGTTATCTGTTGCTTTATAAAGTCGAATATTATGATCACATCCTGTCTCTGGCATCATATAGACTTCTCCATTTTCTTCGAAAATCCACGGATATGAGAAATGACAATGAGGTTCATGGGTTATCTGTACAGGCTTTGACCATTTATGCAAATCATTGGTACTTACCATTTTTATTACACCTAAGCCATTGCCTATTGGCATCTCCTCATAAAAAAGATATAGTCTGTTGTTGTAAATAAATAAGAAAGGATCGGCTTTCATTATAGACGGCGAGAACAGACTCCACCATCGGCTTTTTGCAAAACGAAGAACAGACTTTTTTTCTTTTTCCACAAAAGGCTTCTCATTTTGGACAGAGACATCTATCGTAAAACACTCACAATTGAACATAATATACCTATCTTAGAATATGTAATTTACGTAATGCTAATTTTAAGAAATACCACATCATAAACATAAAAGGCTTCGGGTCGCGCAAGTTTAGTACAAAGAAAGTACGAGTACGACAAAGATCTTTCAACCAACACGAAAGAGTAATCTTATGATGAATAACATCTGAAAAGTCCGAAATTTGCATTATATACATAGGGGTTTTAATACATGGCTTAGATATCGTTTTATTATTACAATATAAATACCACATGTATGGATAGTTTGCACCACTTGATGTATACAACCAACCATTAGCATCATTTCTTAAGTTTATTTCCAAGAAATAATAGACCCCATTGTGACATATAAATTCCACACTAAAAATACCCTCGTAGCCTATTTTTCTTACAAGCCTCTTTATTGCTTCATAGTTAACATTTGGATATTTCGCAATATCCTCAAGAACTTCATATTGAGATTGTCTATCGGTATAGTCTCTTATCTTCCTACATATTCCATCTATTAAGACATCCTCTCCATGATTATACGAAAAACCAACAATATCTATTTCATAGTCTTTCTCAATATATTCTTGAACAAGAAAACTACTACCAGCCTTAAGTTTATTTTTTAATTCCGCCTCATCGTAACAAACACCTATACCGTTTTTTCCATCAATAGCACTGTTGTTTGCCTTACAAAAACATGGATAAACTATATCATTAGGCACCTGTTCTCCTTGATCAATGTGCCATGTCTTGATTGTTTGCAATCCACATTCGTCTGCAATAGAGAACATATTCGTCTTGTTCATAAAATAACTAATACGTCCCTGCTCACCTGCATTAAAAAAATGAAATTTTTCTTTTAAATCATCATAATGTGCATCGAGTAAACAGACAGAAGAATCGCTGGCACAAAGTATAATAGGTTTATTATCTTCATTCCAGAAATCAGTCTTTAACAAGTTAAGTATTTCTGTATCATCATGAAGCAGATAAAGTTGTTTAATATACTTACTGAAACGAAGATTACATGTTCTTAGATCTTCACAATCTACAAGAAATACATATACTGGAAGTCCTTTTTCACCTACACTACGAATTAATCCTAACGTATTGTGATGATTCCCACCTATTACAATTATCTTGTTCATATTACTCATACCTATATTCCAATATATAAATAAATCTTACGCCTTATTTTATCAATAAGCCTTTGTGAAACAATATGATCTATTCGAGAATGAAAAGATAGACGCGACTTCTTATAAAACAAGCCCCTATAAAAATTAGAAGCTGAGTGATTTATTGCTCCGTTTGTCCTTTCGATTAGATCGTACTTCGTTTTTTCTTTCATCAATGACAACCTGTCAAATACTGTTTGCCCCTTTACTGTATTTATTAATACTGCAGAAATGCCTTCGTCTGTATCAATAATATTAGGAGTGTCTTTATAACCCCAATAATCAGCAATGGTTATATCCGAACCACTCTTCAATGATTTTGCAGGGCATTTATGGCATGATGGGCGAAGATACAGATCGTTAAGGAATCCTTTGAGAAAGCTATTCTGTTCCAATGTATAGGAGAGCGAAACTGTATTTTGCTTGCCATCAGCCGAGGCTTCGGCAAGTAGGAGAACGAAACTGAATTTTTTCCATCCACTACACTTGTCCCTAAAGCGTATGTCCTTGATGCTTAATCCTTCGGGCATCAAGACATCCCCTTTAGGGATAGAATGAATAGGGAAGAACGAAACTGAATTTTTTCTGCCCTTACGGGCAGCATAATTATTTATTTCCTCTTGTAGGTACCAACGAAAAACTCCAGGTGAAGGGACACCATGACAAATAAAATCAACAGTCAGCAAATTCTCATATTCCTTTCGAAGGAATAATCTTAAACCAGCAATCTGACATGGAGTACCAGAAAATAGGACCTTGCGCCCTGACTTCAAGAAAGCCTCTGCCTGCTTATAGGTTTCACCTATTATACTTTGCACATATTTTGATCCACGAAATTGTACTATTCCTTCTTTAGTTTCAGTATATGTATGAACAACGTTCCATTTTTCATTCCACGTTGCGCCAAAAACGACACCTCCTTCATCTATAACCTTTTCTGCAAGTAAAGTAAATACACCACCTGAGGAGCTGTCCTTTCTAACACCATCATCCATATTATAAGCTGCATAAGAATCAATCGGTATTCTCGATTCAGCTTGATTGGCAACCGGACATACTTTTTCACAAAGATGACAATTTATACATTTCGTTTCATCAACCTTGGGATACAAAAAGCCTTCTTCATCCTCAAGCATTTTGATACATTGCTTAGGACAGCGTTGGGCGCAAGCAGAACATCCGCAACAGTCTTCTTTGCTTTTAATATTTATCATTTTCTTATCTTCTGCAATATTAATTTATACTTACCAATAAAGAATTGCCTTTCTGATCGAGTCAAACCTATAGCAAATGAAGTAAACGCTACAGATAACACAGATACTATAGAAACGGTAAAGAACCTTACAAAACCATAAGTCATAGATTTATAAACAAGCAATGGAATAATAGCTGCGACCATGGTCACTATAACAATTGGAATATATACTTTAATAATATAGCTATTAAAAGAAAATCTTAACCGTTCTCTCACCATAACAAGCCTTGCTATCTGCGTCAACAGTTCTATACAGAAATGCACTACAAAGACACTGTATGCAGGGAAACCCATTCGTAATACTATATACGAAATGGGCAAAATTAAAATCATCATACAGCCACATACTATATAATAAGTGCGAACCCTTCCGGTTGCATTATTCGCAACAAGAATGGGGTTGCTTATTGTATATATAAGCGTTGTGCATATTATCAAACGCAGAAAAATCACAGTATAATCAGGAACTGTCTTCAACCATATCTGCAATATCAGCGGAGTTTCAAGCAAAACTGGTAAACTAAGCAGATACATCAGGAAGAATGAGAATCGTGAACTCCGAAACATCAACGTGTGCATCGCTTCGAAGTCTTCTTGAGCATAGGTCTTTACAATCTGTGGATTGAGAGCCATTTGAAAGTTGGTGATAAACATCTGGATGGCTCCCTGTACTTGGGTTGCAACAGCACGTGCTGCATTGACAACAGGTCCGAAAAAGACATTAAGCAACATGCTAAGTCCTTGATTGAAGGATATACTTGACAATCCGCCAAACATATTCCATCCTGCAAACGAGGTCATTTCCTTGAACAGACGCCAGTCCTTAACATGCCTGTACCTTGACTCAGGAAAATGCCGATGGCAGTAAACCATATAGCATAACTGTATTGACAGTTGCACAACAGCAAGTAATATTGCATAAACTATGAGTTTATCAAATGGAACAGCCAACAGCATGTAAACAATAGCCAACTTCAACACAGCCTCAATTATTGATATATAAGCAAAAGCCGACATTCGCTCATGGGCTATAATATCAGCATTGTACGGCACCGACATTATTGAGAAGATAAATGTCAATGCAGAAGCTTGAAGCACCCAAAAGGCTGCTGTCATACGCTCTGGCGGTATGGTCATCTTGTTGTACAAGAACCACAAACCAACCGATTCTATAAGCAGTACTGTGACAATGGCAATAAGAGCATGTATTTGCAGAGACAAGCTAAATATCTTGTTCAAACTCTTGCTGTCGCCCTTGCCAAGCTCAAATGTAATATATCGTTGAGTGGCAGACGACATGGAACCATTCAAGAGTCCGAACATACTTACAAGTCCGCCCACTACATTATATATACCATAGTCCTCCACTCCAAGAGTATTAAGCACCACACGTGAAGTGTAAAGCGCAATACCCATCATAAAGAACATACGCACATACAATAGCAACGTATTCTTCGCTATTCGTTTGTTGTTATCCGATGTTTGATTTGTCATTAAAATGTATTTTGTAATTCTCAATTATTATTTGTAGAAGCTTGATTTCCTGTATAAGTAAAAGAACTCAATGGTTCCAATATACAATCTGCCAAATTATTTTGAGCAGCTTCACCTGATCCGAAATCTTGTGAAGTTAGAGATTTTCCTTCATTACGTAAATAATCTTTTACTTTTAAGAAGTATGAATTAAAGAAGTCTTCTGTCAAATATCTATATTCTATCCCTTTTCTTATTATTGAAGGTAATGATTTTATTACACCTCTAAAACCAGTTGTTTTACATAAAATATATTCTTTAGGAGTTTCCCATTCTTCACTAAAAACCTTACTCAATGCAGTAAAACAATTCAATAAGACTTTCAATATAACTTCATCACGTTCTTTATAGAAGTACATTCGTAAGACCGTACCATCTTCGCTATCAATTGGTTCATCATTATACAACCTCTCTTTATCTTTATTTGGATGTTTGGAGAACAACAACATGATGCTTTGTGCAAATGTTCCTTGTGATAAGGTTGCTAAGTCTTGTCCTACATCTTTCGTTCCAAGCATTTTTAGCCTATTGAAAAATGGAGACTCTTGCATACTGTTCATTGAACGAGCAATCTCATGAGCCGTTTTTTGCGGACTTCTTTTGCTGGTCAATTCGAACAAGTCGTAAAGTAAACTTTGATTGACTTTTGTCTGTTTGCTGTTGATTATAGAGAAAATATAAGCTTTCTCCTCTGGTGTCAAGCCAAACATAAATACAACCGGCATATTGAAGTGGCTTGAATTATCGGAATCTTCCAATCCTAACAATCTATGTTGCCCATCTAAGACTTCACCAATAATAGTATTATCATCAAAAGATATTTTATTATTTTCTTCATCCAACTCTACTATATTATTATATACACTTACAATTATAGGGGTTGGGAACACTGAATCTGTATTAGAACAAAAAGAAGCTATTTCCTTTATTCTTGATTTACTCGCATCTCTCTGCACTCCATCTCCACCCATAGAACGATGAACGTTTTTTAGAGTTTTAAGTAAGATATCAGCCGGAATAGATGCAATATAAAAAACTCCAATTGGTTGTTCTACTGGTAGTATAGGAAACTCTATTGTCATAATGCAACCTCCTCTTTGTCTTTTTGTTCAGATGTTATACTACTTGCCTTTTCTTCTAACTTTTCGATATTTTTGTTTTCTTTATCAGAATAGTCATCTAATTGCGGATGGTTTTCATCCTCTTTTAAAAGCCCCAAACCATATGAATAAGCAGCCAATAAAATGGATGAAAAGAAAAAGGCATTCTGCCACACATCATTACGAACTGAAATATTCTGCATATCTATGGGAGTCATTCCTATCGTAGAAAAAGAATAAAACACACCTCCAAAAGCCACTAACAAAATACCTATGATTATTGTAATAACACGAAGATGTGTATAATGCCACTCATGTTTAACAAAACTCTCAAACAATGGAAATAAAATGGAAGCTGCCAATACAATTGAAAACGTATAAAATGTACCACTCCGACTATCAAGATATATCGCAGTCTCTACTCTTTCCCAAAAGCATTTACCAACAAAAGATGTTGCTGGAATATTGAATACTGCAAATTTGATGATGTTAATTATTGTTCCAATCAACGAAAAGCCTATAGAAAAGACTATCCACAATATAGTTCTTACTATAAATTTTCGTTTTAATAGAGTTTTATATGGAATGAAAATTGCTGTAAACAATCTTGTGATTATCCATAACAACCAACTACTCTTTAAAAGATCAAAGATTTTCATATATACATACCTGATTATCATTTTCATATTTTTGTGTCTTTTTGTAAATAAGGTTAACTCTTTGCTACAAGCACTCGCACTCCATTATAGAATAATAAAACACCGTTTAAATACCATTAAAACACCGTTTAAACGCTGTTTTAAAAGATTTGTATGCAAAAAACTGACAGTTCACTTTACTCTTGGAGCTCACCTGAAGGACGACCTTCCACTTGTGTGTCCTTGTAGCACTTTGAAAAGATGTTGTAGGGGACATTAAAACACTATTTTTCTTCGTTTCGAACACAGATAGAACAGATAATACAGATTTATACTTATAATAAAACATCGGTTCAATCTGTTAGATCTGTGTTCGTTTTTCTCTTACTTTATCAGAATAAATTCTGTTGAATCCAAGACATTTATATCGTATAAACTATTTTACCTTACGTTCAATCTCCAAACCATCATAATGACCGAAGTTAAACAATAGTCCTACTTTATATCCTGTAGCACATAGATAGTTATAAACCTGACTACGATGAGCATCATCTAATTGGGATACCGCTTTGAGTTCTACTATAATATTGCCATAACAAACAAAGTCTGCTCGATAGGTCTGTTTTAATTCAAGCCCATCATAAAAAATTGTAAGTTCCTTTTCCCTCTCGAAAGGAATACCCTGTTTCTTGAATTCTATCTCAAGAGCCTCTTGATAGACAGCTTCCAAGAATCCATGTTTGAGGGTATTGTACACCTTCATTGCAGCACCATTTATTTTGTATGTTTCCTCTTTATAATAAAACATCTGTTCAATCTGTTAGATCTGTGTTCGTTGCCGTACATAAGCTAATAATGTTTTTGTTCAGCACAAAGATACCTATCGAATATAATAGTCCTCACCTGACTGCTTACCCAACAGAGTCTAAACCCTGCTTAACTTAATTTTTCAGATTATTAAAGAGCTTGCCCAAGCTGGAATTTCAAAAACATATTGTTTCACCAATTTCCCCTCGTAAGTGCGATAAAGCAAACGTGGCAATTCATTATCAAGCGAATTATCATAGATATACGCTCTATCCACAAATGGAATCGCTTGAGCTGCTAGCAATAATGACTTATAGTATCTACTGAATATCTAGATATGGGGACTTCGTGTCCGCCATTCAAATAGCGTTGGGCTATACGGAGAACGTTTATCTCCGGATTCTCTGTACAGACATAGAAAAAACGGATAAAGAAACCGCTTGAATGTGCCTTCAGAAGAAATTCAAGCTTTTCCTCAGACGAGAACACCGTCTCAAATACAAAACTTTTCTGCTCTTCCAAACACTGATAGCGCAAACGGGTAGCTTCCTTTGCGGCTTTCAATACAGCATCCTGAGAATTCCAGTCGCCAAACTGTTCTAATGCAATATTATCGGGATTGATATATACACTGTCAGCAGTCCACTCGTTGGCGAGTAGCTTTTCCGTCGTTGATGTTTTTCCAGACCCATTGGGACCGGCAACCACACACAGCACTGGACGATGGACTGCAACCATTATACTTACGCTTTAACTGAGGACAGCTTACGCTGTTGTCTGATTGCCGCAATCGTCTCCTTCATTCTGTCTTGCAATACACGCTGCGCATGAGCAGTACTCTGCCGAGCAGATTCCGCAACCTGCTTCATCAGTTCATGAAGCATTTCGTCCGAAGGTTCTTCCAGAGATGTCAATCGGTAATCTTTAATATCCATAGTGTTCCTTTTTTGTTATAAAGACAAAAATACGAATAATCCCGATATTCACAAATACTCAATTGATTATTTCTCTTACTTTATCAAAATAAGTATCCGGTATATTCGGATTGAATAACACTATTTTTCTTTATTTCGAACACAGATAGAACAGATAATACAGATTTATACTTATAATAAAACATCTGTTCAATCTGTTAGATCTGTGTTCGTTATTCTCTTACTTTATGCTCCAACAAAAACGACTAATCCATATCGGGTCACTCCAAACTCCTCCGATACCACTCGAAGAGTTTTTGGACACCTTCCTCTATTTCCACTTTATGAGTCCAACCGAGGGAGTGGAGTTTGCTCACGTCTATCAGTTTGCGCATGGTTCCATCGGGCTTGGTAGTATCAAACTCTATCGTTCCTTCAAAACCGACGGTCTTGACTACCAGTTCGGAGAGCCGGCGGATGGTGAGTTCCTTGCCGGTACCGACATTGATATGGCAATTGCGAATCTCGCCCAATGACGGGATGGCACCGCCACGGCCTTCGGAATTGTTCCTGTCCACTATGCCGTCCGTCTTTGCCCCATAAAAGACGCTGCTGTATTTTTCTATTCCGATAATGTCACTGAAGTCCACGTTCAGGAGCACATGGACGCTGGCATCTGCCATGTCTTCGCTCCATAAGAACTCACGAAGGGGTGTGCCCGTGCCCCAAAGTATCACCTTGTTATCATATATCCCGTAGAATTCCAACGCTTTCAATATACGGTCGTGCGGATTGTTGCCGTCCACATTGCCTTCACCGATGATGGCACGGAGCTTGTCGGTCGGGTTAATCGGACGTTTGTCCATATCCACCCCGATGCTGCGCCAGTCGCCTTCATGGATCAACTTCGCCAAATAAATCTTACGCATCATGGCTGGCATCACGTGGCTGTTCTCCAAATGGAAATTATCGTTCGGTCCATATAGATTGGTGGGCATGACGGCAATATAGTTCGTACCGTATTGCAAGTTATACGACTCGCACATTTTCAGACCGGCAATCTTCGCAATCGCATACTCCTCGTTGGTATATTCCAACGGGGAAGTCAGCAGGCAATCCTCCTTCATCGGCTGCGGAGCGTTCTTCGGATAAATGCAGGTAGAACCAAGGAAAAGGAGTTTCTTTACACCATGTTTATAGGCATTCTCTATCACATTGCACTGCATCTTCATGTTCTGCATGATGAAGTCGGCACGGTAGAGCGAGTTCGCCATGATTCCGCCGACGAATGCAGCAGCCAAGACAACAGCATCGGGACGCTCCTCGTCGAAGAAACGTGCCACCGCTTGTTGGTCGGTAAGATCCAACTCTTTATGGCTGCGGCCTATCAGACGGGTGTAGCCACGCTCCATCAGGTTATTCCAAATGGCAGAGCCCACAAGCCCGTGATGTCCTGCTATATATATCTTGCTGTCCTTGCTTAACTTTGAACACATAACCATTGAATATTACTTCACAATGCCTTTTTCCAGATATTCAGCCAAATTCATACGCACCTTGGCGGCAGCTCCTTCAGAAGCGACCTTTGCCATATCATGGTCAACCATAATCTTGACAAGCTGCTCAAAAGAGGTGGTGTTCGGGTTCCAACCCAATTTAGCCTTCGCCTTTGTCGGGTCGCCCCAAAGATTAACGACATCGGTAGGACGGTAGAAGTCCGGAGATACTTCCACGAGGGTCTTGCCAACAAGGTTTTCCGGACCGCTCACGCAGATTCCCTTCTCGTTTTCTTCCTTGCCTTCCCATTTCAGCTCGATGCCCACATAATGGAATGCGAGCTGTGCGAACTCGCGTACACTGTGTTGCACGCCCGTAGCGATGACATAATCATCCGGTTTGGGAGCTTGAAGGATAAGCCACATACATTCCACATAGTCCTTGGCATAACCCCAGTCACGCAGGGAATCGAGATTGCCGAGATAGAGCTTCTCCTGCCAACCTTGCACGATGCGCGCGGCAGCGAGCGTTATCTTTCGTGTGACAAAAGTCTCGCCACGCCGTTCACTCTCATGATTGAAAAGTATTCCATTGCAACAGAACATATTGTATGCGTCACGGTATTCCCTTATTATCCAATAACCGTATTGTTTGGCAACAGCATAAGGGCTGAACGGATGGAACGGCGTGTTCTCATTCTGTGGCACCTCCTCCACCTTTCCATAAAGTTCGGAGGTGGAAGCCTGGTAGATTTTACAACTATGGGCAAGTCCGACTTTGCGTACTGCCTCAATGATACGGAGCACGCCCACCGCATCCACGTCGGCAGTAAACTCCGGGGCATCAAAACTGACCTGCACATGGCTTTGTGCGGCAAGGTTATATATTTCGGTAGGACGCACCTCTTCCACCACGCCCACGAGAGACATGGAATCGCCGAGGTCGGCATAGTGAAGGTGGAAATGCGGTTTGCCTTCCAAATGGGCAATGCGCTCACGGTAGTCCACTGACGAACGACGGATTGTACCGTGTACATCATAACCTTTTTCCAACAGCAACTCTGCCAAATAGGATCCATCCTGACCTGTAACACCCGTAATAAGGGCTATGTTCTGCCTACTCATAATTAATGTTTAATATGTGTTTATCTTATGTATTACCAGTAGAGGATTCACTTATATTGTGCTTGGCAGGTTTTGATGCCTCCTGCTCCTCCACCACTTCAAAATCTTCATTATGCACTCCCCGTATAGCGACCGCATAACCACCCAGCTCCATGACCAACTGACGGTCGCGATCCACACGGATGATGTAGCCTTCCAAACCTTTGAACAGGCCTGTTATCACACGGAGCTTGACATGATCTTTTGCAAATTTCACAAATGGGTCACGGAGGAAAGTCACATTTTCCGGATGGCTGGAAACAAGCTCCATAAAGGGCTTCATCACCTTGTGGGCTATACTGGCAGGTTTGCCCGTACTGCAATTATTAATCAAATGGTATTGAGGATAATTTGCCCGCAAGAAGGTTTGCAATTCGACAGTTCTACCCTGAAGGAAAACAAGTCCGCTCACTGTCGGCAACAGCTTTTTGACAACACCCTTTCCGCCCTTCTTCTTTTTATACATATATGAATAATGTATAAAGCATTCATGGGCAGCCTCCGGATGCAAATGGTTATAATCATCCACCTGCTTTTTAAAAAGATCCACTTGCCTGTTATGAATCAAAAGATAACCCCATGGTTTCTCTTTTTCGCCATTTTCCGCATTTCGGTGGGTGACGTTCCCTTTTCCCTCCTCTTTGCCATTAGATACATCTTCTATTCCTAAGCCCGATTCCTTATCAGTCCCAGTAACATGGATGCCCTTTGGAAAACGTTTGTTGTCAATAGATTCGTTCTCGTCGGCTATAGAAGGAGTAAGAGAGCAATCCTGCGTCATTTCCTCAATCTATTTTATGTCATTTTTGCCTTCACCCAACTTAAGGGATAATGCAAGTATATCAATGACACTATTCATAATTAATTCCAATTTAAACTGCCAGATATAAAAGGCAATTGCTTAACATGCCAACATACTTGACTGTCTTGTTTTTTCACCCTTTTGTGGCTTTAAACCTCATCACATTCCATCCGAGTCTTCTGAAATAAGACTTCTCCTTGCGCACAAAGATACTACTTAATTTGCATTTATTATCCTTTTCGGATAGAAATTCTGATAACTATTTGTGGCATCATGCGGAAACATATAACGTGTTGTCCATGTTTTGAACTTGCATCCAACAAAAGGTTACGAGCTTTTTTCAAAAAGCATACTACCTTTTCTCAAAAAGCATACTACCTTTTTCCAAAAAGCTTACTACCTTTTTTTAAAGAGCTCGGAGGTGGTATTGGAACTGTTATTAAATCGGTGCAAAACAGCCCCTTGTTCAGAGTCGGCTTGATTTGAGTTCTCCATCCAAATATTTGCAAATATCAAGATTTTTTGCGAATATTGCATCATGGTTGCGTACAAGGGAAAATGCGCTACTTCTAAACACAAATCTATATAACATTTAAATCCATCATCGTAGTATGGAAATAATCAACTTAGGAGAAAACAACTCCATTTTGAACCAGTTCGTGGCAGAGCTGCGTGATATTCATATACAGAAAGACCGCCTTCGTTTCAGACGGAACATCGAACGTGCCGGGGAAATCATGGCATACGAAATCAGCAAACGGTTCGACTGGCACATGGAAAAAGTGGAATCACCGTTGGGAATTGCCGACATGCGATTGCCGCAACAAGATGTAGTCGTCGGCACAATCCTCCGCGCCGGCTTGCCATTCCATCAGGGATTCCTCAACTATTTAGACCATGCAGGGAATGCGTTCGTGTCAGCTTACCGCAAATACAAAGACCGGTTGAATTTCGACATCCATATCGAATACATCGCTTCTCCACGGATAGAGGGAAAGACTCTGATCATAACCGACCCGATGCTTGCCACCGGCAGCTCCATGGAACTTGCCTACGAAGCATTGCTGACAAAAGGCCAACCTAAACATATCCATGTGGCATCCATCATCGCCAGCCGTCAAGCCGTCGAATATATAAAGGAGAAAATGCCTGCCGACAAAACAACCGTATGGTTGGCAGCAGTAGACGAGCAGTTGGACGACCACTCCTATATTGTCCCCGGACTGGGAGACGCCGGAGACCTTGCATTCGGAGAGAAAGAATAACCGCTAAGGGGCGATATTTCTTCCAAATCCAAAGTTTATAAGAAAATCTTGATTAACTTTGCACGCAAAGAGTATTTTTTAAATTTTAATTACACATGAAACCTACATTATTTGTATTAGCAGCCGGAATGGGTAGCCGTTACGGTGGCTTGAAACAGTTGGACGGTCTTGGACCAAACGGTGAAACAATCATGGATTACTCTATATTTGACGCAATCCGCGGCGGATTCGGAAAGTTGGTATTCGTCATCCGCAAATCTTTCGAACAAGACTTCCGTGAAAAAATCATTTCCAAGTATGAGAATCATATTCCTGTAGAAGTTGTATTCCAGGACTTGAATGACCTGCCAGCTGGTTTCACTTGCCCGGAAGGCCGTCAAAAGCCATGGGGAACCAACCACGCTGTGTTGATGGGTAAAAACGTCATCAAAGAGCCGTTCGCTGTTATCAATGCAGACGACTTCTATGGCCGTGACAGCTTTGCCGTATTAGGCAAATGGTTGACTGAAGCTACAGGCAAAAAGAATGAATATTGCATGGTAGGCTACCGTGTAGGAAACACATTGAGCGAAAGTGGTTCTGTTGCACGCGGTGTTTGCGAAACCAACGCAGAAGGTTATCTGACAGGTGTCGTTGAACGCACTGCCATCGAACGCATCGACGGAGACATCCAGTTTACTGACGAGAATGGTAAGAAAGTCGTTTTGGAAGAAAACACACCAGTATCCATGAACATGTGGGGATTCACTCCAGACTACTTCCTGTATTCAGAAGACTATTTTGTTGACTTCTTGAAGGAGAACATCAGCAACTTGAAATGTGAATACTTCATTCCTTTGATGGTTAACGAATTGATCCAAAAAGGAACCGCAACAGTGAAAGTATTGGACACTACTTCTAAATGGTTTGGTGTTACATACGCAGCTGACCGCCAAGGCGTGGTAGACAAAATCCAAGCATTGGTAGATGCAGGAGAGTATCCAAATAAGTTATTCTAATAAAACCTATGGGACGGTGCGTCAGAATTGGTAAAATGCAAGGCGCTGAGGAGGAGACCGGCAGGAGTTTACGGATGTAAATGGCCGAGGTCGGATTCCGGAAGCAACGCAGCAGTTTGCAATGATGACGCACCGCCTTCTTTCCTTTGTAACCCAAATGTAACAACTGTTTCACCTTCCCGAAACATCATTCCTATACTTTTGCCTCGTGGTTCTGACAGAGCAACTAGATTAAACAAGAACATTAAACGAATGGGCACAATGACAAAGCAACCGTTTCATCTTTTAGTCGTAGACGACGAAGAGGACTTATGTGAAATCTTACAGTTCAATTTGGAAGCTGAAGGATATAACGTAGACACAGCGTACAGTGCGGAAGAGGCATTGACGTTGGACCTGACCCAATATGACCTGCTGTTGTTGGACGTAATGATGGGAAAGATTTCTGGTTTCAAAATGGCAAGCATGTTACGAGAAAAAAGCGAGACTGCCGACCTGCCTATCATATTCCTGACAGCAAAGGACACAGAAAATGACATGCTGACGGGATTCAACTTGGGTGCCGACGATTATATCCCCAAACCTTTTTCCATCCGCCAGGTCTTGGCACGGGTGAAAGCGGTCTTACGACGCAGCAAAGAGAGCAAAGGGGAAAAGGATAAGAATATACTCACCTACAAGACCCTGAAACTCGACATCGAACAAATAAAAGTGTACATAGACGGGGACGAGATTGCCCTCACCAAAAAAGAGTTTGAAATCCTACGCCTCTTCTTGGAGAACATCAACCACGTATTCACTCGTGACGAATTCCTCACCAAGATATGGAAAGAGGAGGTTTATGTACTCGACCGAACCATCGATGTCAACATAACCCGGTTGAGGAAGAAAATAGGAGAATATGGAAAGAACATCGTTACCCGCTTAGGGTTTGGTTACTGTTTTGAAGGATAATGGATAAAGAGAGACAAACAATCCGGAAAGAGAGATTCATCCCATTCAGCCAAAGGCTGTTTTGGTCTATATTTTTCATGTTCTTAGGTTTTGTCGGATGCATGCTGATATTCCAATACCAAAGAGAGTCCGAATTCACCCAAGAGAAATTGGATGCAGTGCTGCGGAGCTATAACTATGAACTCCATTACAAGATACAGCAAGCCGGTCCGAACCAACGGACAGACAGCATCGTGAAGGATTTCCTGAAAGAGATCCCTCATAAGGATATCCGTTTCACAATCATAAACCCGGAGGGGAAAGTCCTGTTCGACAATATCGGCAATGACATCCGGTCCAACCATAACGACCGGAGCGAAGTGCTCAAAGCCCGCCAACAAGAAAAGAGCTTTACAATCCGCGCTTCGGGAACAACTGGCATCCGCTATTTCTATTCCGCATTGGACCTCAACCATTATATCTATCGAGCTGCCATTCCTTACGAACCTTACGCCAAGGGAGAGTTGTCCATCAACAAGGACTTCATCTACTTCACGTGCGTCATGATGTTGATTTTCATGTTTGTCCTCTCCCGCTTCACTTTAAGTCTCGGACAGACGATATCCAAACTGCGTGATTTCGCCCGCAATATCCGGGATGTGAAAAACGGGGACGAAGAATATAATTTCCCTAATGATGAATTGGGCGATATCTCCAAGCAGGTCGTCACCCTTTACAACAAACAACAAAAGGCGAAGAATGATTTGGCAATCGAGCGCGAGAAAATCATCAAACATTTCCAATATGCGAGGGAAGGCGTTGCCATGTTTACAGACGAAGACAAGGAAATCCTGTCCAACATCCTCTATATCCAATTTGCCAACTTGATATCGGACACAGAAATCTGGTTGCCGGAAGAGGTCATTGACCTGCCGGAAATGGCTCCAATCAAATCCTTTTTGGAGAGCGAACGGTCGGAGAAGCTAAAACGGATACTCCGGAAAACCTTTACCATCGACAAAGGCGGCAAGACTTTCTTGGTGGAATGCCTCTTGTTCCTCAACAAAAGCTATGAAATCTCCATCAACGACATTTCACGGCAAGAGGAAGAGAGCAGGATGAAAAGGCAATTGACACAGAACATCGCCCACGAACTGAAAACGCCTGTCAGCAGTATCCAAGGATATTTGGAAACAATCATCTCCAATCCCAACTTGCCGGAAGAGAAAAAAGATTTCTTCCTTGAACGCTGTTATTCCCAAAGCACCCGGCTTGCCGGATTGTTGCAGGACATATCAGTCTTGAACCGCTTGGACGAAGCCGGGACTATGTATGATTTGTCCCAAGTGAACTTATACCAACTGGTTCATGACATCCAAAAAGAGTGCACACAGAAAATGGAAGAGAAAGAGATGGCATGCACCGTCCGGATTCCTGAAGATGCACAGATAGAAGGAAACCATTCCCTTCTTTATTCGATATTCCGCAATTTGTTTGACAATGCGATCGCTTATGCCGGAACTGGCACGCACATAGCCGTCAATTGTTATAAAGAAGACAAGGGATTTTACTACTTCAGCTTTTCCGATAATGGAGTCGGCGTGGAAGAAGACCATATCAATCGCATCTTCGAGCGGTTTTACAGGGTTGACAAAGGCAGAAGCCGGAAATTGGGTGGCACCGGATTAGGACTTTCCATCGTCAAGAACGCTGTCCTTTTCCATAAAGGACAAATCTCAGCCAAAAGCACTCCAGGCAAAGGAATCCAGTTCTTTTTCACCTTGAAAAAAGAGTTGTCCTAATATTAGAAACTGTTGCTTATATCCTTAAAAGCACATATCTTTGCAAGAAAAATAATATTCAGATGGAGAAATTATTTATAAGCATTTTTATGCTGCTCTCTTTTTCTTTTTTCGCTTGCCAACCTTCGAACAAACAGAAAGGTGGAAGCGATGCATCCGTCGCCCAAACTGAATCGAGCAAAGGTGATTACATGAAATTAGACTATGCCAAAGGTTTTGAAGTACGCAAAATAGCAGATAACATCCGCTTGATAGATATCCATGACCCGCAAAACGAGCGCACAGAAGTTTATCACCTCGCTTTTATCTCGTCTGACGCAAACCTGTCCGATATTCCTGCCGGATATACTCCTATCCGAGTGCCTATCAAAAAGGCGATTTGCATGACATCGCTGCAAGTTTCCAATTTCATCAAACTGAATGCTTATGACTACATAGCGGGAACAACCAGTGCCCGGCATCTGTTCAACCCGGAAATAAAGAAGCGCATCAAAGAAAAGAGGATCATCAAAATCGGGATGGAGGGGAACTTCGACAATGAAGATATCATCGCGGCAAACCCGGATGTGATTCTTATCTCCCCTTTCAAAAGAGGCGGCTATGAAGCATTGAAAGATGCAGGAATCCCATTGATTCCCCATTTAGGATATAAGGAGATGACTCCATTGGGACAAGCAGAATGGATTAAGTTTGTAGGCATGCTTATCGGCCAAGAAGAGTTGGCAGAACAAACATTCGACGGGATAGCCTCCAAATACAACAATTTGAAGCAGATGGTGGCGAATATCGACAAACGACCGACTGTGTTCAGTGGAGAAATCCATGGTGGAAACTGGTATGCTGTCGGTGGAAGAAGTTTCCTTGCCCAACTAATAGAGGATGCCGGTGCTGACTATTTCCTAAAAGAGGACAAGCACTCAGGTGGTATCAATTTGGATTTCGAGACAGTATATAGCCAAGCCGAAGATGCCGATTATTGGCGCATCGTCAATAGTTTCCAAGGCACTTTCAGCTACAATGCCTTAAAAGAAGAAGATGCCCGCTATGCCGACTTCAAAGCGTTCAAAGAGAAGAAAGTCATTTATTGCAATATGCGGACAACTCCATTCTATGAAGGAATGCCTGTGGAACCGGAATTGGTTTTGTCCGACTTGATAAAAATCTTTTATCCCGATTTGCTACCCGATTACGAACCCCATTATTATGAACTGCTGCCATAAAACGGTAGATAAAGGATATCAAGATGCATCACCATTTAAAACTTCATATCTTACTGATTGTAGCAGCCATCCTGTTGCTATTCAGTTTGAACCTTTTGTTGGGTTCGGTACAAATACCATTCCGCTCGGTATGGAACATCCTGTTAGGGAATGAAGGGGAATCGGTAATTTGGCAAAACATCATTTGGAAATCCCGCATACCACAAACTGTAACCGCCATGGTTGCCGGAGCCGGGTTGGCAGTAAGCGGCCTTCAAATGCAAACAGTATTCCACAATCCGCTTGCCGGTCCTTCCGTTTTGGGTATCAGTTCGGGTGCAAGCATGGGAGTGGCTTTCGTCATCCTCCTTTCAGGAAGTTTGGGTGGAGTCGCCCTCAGCCGAGTTGGAATCATCGGGAACGTGGCATTGACCTTTGCCGCCATAATAGGATCCTTTTCCATTATGGCACTCATCGTTTACGTTTCCCAGAAAGTAAAAGGGAATGTCACATTGCTTATCATAGGTGTGATGATTGGATACGTCTCCAATGCGGTTATCGGAGTATTGAAGTTCTTTAGTTTGGAAGAAGATATCCGAGCTTATGTCATTTGGGGATTAGGAAGCTTCTCACGTGTCGCAGGAGAACAGATGTATTTGTTCATCATCTTGATGGCAATCCTCCTCCCGCTCTCTTTCCTTTTGGTAAAGACGCTGAACCTCCTACTTTTGGGAGAATCTTACGCCCGCAACTTAGGGTTGAATATCCGCAAAGCCCGATTGTGGGTCCTTTGCAGTGCCGGAATTCTTACAGCTATCGTTACTGCCTATTGCGGACCCATCGTGTTTTTAGGCTTGGCAGTGCCGCATCTATGCAAAGCCCTGTTCCGCACATCCGACCATCGAATCCTGATGCCGACCTCTTTGCTGATGGGTGCGGCATTGGCATTACTCTGCAACCTGATTGCCCGTTTGCCAGGATTTGAAGGTGCACTGCCTATCAATTCCGTAACGGCACTAATCGGAGCTCCGGTGGTCGTGTCGGTATTATTTAACAAACGAAAGGGGGAAATACAAGAATGAACCAGAAAGCAATCATCCGCCTGGAGCATCTCTCGACAGGATATGTAGGAAAACATAAAACCAGAGTCATTGCCAGCAATGTCAACGCATCTCTATACAGCGGACAATTAACCTGCCTGTTAGGAGCCAACGGAGCCGGCAAGTCAACGCTGCTCCGCACCTTATGCGCCTTGCAACCGGCATTGTCGGGCAACACCTATATTCAAGACAAATTACTATCCGAATATACAGACAAGCAGTTAGCCAAAACAATCAGTGTCGTATTGACAGAGCGTTTCGACCTCCGCAATATGTCCGTCATAGAATTGACAGGAATGGGCAGAAGTCCATATACCGGTTTTTGGGGAAAGTTAAGCAAAGAGGATTTGGAAATTGTGGAGGAATGCTTACAGTTAGTGGGCATTGAAAGCCTAAAAAAGAGAATGGTCCACACCCTGAGTGACGGAGAAAGGCAAAAAGTAATGATTGCCAAAGCCCTGGCACAAAAGACGCCCGTCATTTTCTTGGATGAACCTACCGCCTTCCTTGACTACCCAAGCAAAGTGGAAATCATGCAACTGCTCCACACATTGGCACACGACTACGGGAAAACCATTTTCCTCTCCACGCATGATTTGGAATTGGCGTTGCAGATTGCAGATAAGTTGTGGTTAATGGATAAAGAGCAGGGATTGAGGATTGGCATACCCGAAGATTTATCTTTGGATGGCAGTTTGGAGAAGTTCTTCAGCAAAAAGGGCATCTTCTTCGATTACCAATCCGGACTGTTCAAAGTAGTTCCGCCTAACGTATTAAAAAAAATATGCCTTAGCGGAGAAGACGCACCTTATCAAATGGTGAAGAAGGCTTTATCAAGGATTGGGATTTTCGCAGATGCCCAAGTGGAATCCACCGACTCCATTATCTGTGAGCCTTCGGCATATACTTACATAACCTCCTCCGGGGAAAAGGAGGTATTAAGCAATATTGAAGCGTTACTGGGACGAATCATGGATGAAGCGGGCTGTCCAAACGATAAGGGATAGAGCCATCTTCATGAATCAAGAGCAACGTCAAGGAGTAACGGGGATAAACTTTCCGGCAAGTTGAATAAGCCTTTTCCAACAAAAGGGGGAAAAAGCGGTCTTTGTCTTCTTCTGCCAAATTCTCCCATAAGGAGCGAGCCAACACCAATTCCTTTATCGTCTTCCCAGCGGTTGGAGAGCAGTGTGATTCCTCTGCCAATTGAAGAAGGAACTCCTTGTCAAGCGTCACCTTTTTACTATGTGTGTCCAAATTGCCAGCTGCCAACTTGACGGCTTTGCCCAGCATGATACCCAACGACACATTCTTAATGCCTAATTCATCGGCAACTTGCAATGAATCCCCGATAAAGTTGCCAAAATGGATAAATGCCTGCTGGGGCAAATCCGGATAGAGCCGCTTGATATATTTCTCGCTCTTTGCTCCTGAGTTCAAGACAATCTGTTGGACATTTAAAGCGACAGCCACCTCCATCTCCCGCTTGATGGCTTCGACAAATGCTGCTGCCGAAAAAGGGGTGACTATTCCCGATGTCCCTATGATTGAAATGCCTCCTTCAATGCCCAAACGGGGATTAAAGGTGTTCTTTGCCAATTGCTCCCCATCCGGCACGGAGATTTCCACGGCAAGGCCTCCTGCATAAATCAATCCCAATTCGCGCCGGATCATCTCTCGCGGAACCCTATTGATTGCCACATCTCCCACTTCCAAGCCTAAACCCGGCAAAGTAACCTTCCCCACTCCGATGCCCGGGACAAACCGGATGCCCGGAGCCGAAGAGAAACGGACTTTTGCCACGACCAAATGCCCATCAGTTATATCAGGGTCGTCGCCAGCTTCTTTCGTCACCATCGCAACACCACAATCCCCTTCCGCATAAGCCCTATCGACCTGCATAGACATCAGTTCACCATCGGGAAGCCTGAATGGAATCTTCCTTGGTATTTCCCTGCCCAACAAAGCCATCAATGCCGCCTTTGAAGCAACCGTCGCACAAGAACCGGTCGTGAATCCGCTGTGCAGAGGATAGAATGACGGGAGATAATTCTCCACAGCCCGGCGAAGCCCGTATTTGCCAGTTACTGTGTGGAAGTTCTCAGGAAGAGGCGGGCGGCAAACGACATACAAAGGGATTCCTGCTCGGAGACAAGCGGTTTCTTTCTCGGCAAATCCTCCGGACTCTCCACTTTCTTTGGTAATGACCGCGTCTGCTTTTACTTGCGCTATCAAATCATCAACGGGCTGTGAAGTGTCGTAGCTTAACAATTGGTCATGGGGAAAGCCCAATGAATCAGCCAACTCATACGACGAAGTCCTATCCAATATACGGAAGAAGCAACGATGTCCCATCCAATAGCCTTTCAACTTTCCGATTGTCTGGACACCTGTCAATGCCAACAGGCACGAGACATTGGCAGCTTTTAACCTTTCTATGGCATCTTGATAAGAAGAACAGCGGACATCAGCAGGATTCAATTCCGGATATACTCTTTCATATCTTATGACAGGAATATGCAAAGCCTCCGACACCGCGGCAATGGTCTGATGCAATTGGGAAGCAAAGGGATGAGCCGCATCCACCAATAAACGGATCTGGTTCTGGCGACAAAAAGAGAGCATGGCTTCCCTGTCCATCGCACCCGTCAAACGTTTGCCATACTTAGATTCTATCTGCTGCTCACTTCCCCGGGTAGAATAGAAAAAAGACGAGCCTGCCTCGTCCAATGTCTTTACGCAGGCTCGTCCTTCTGTTGTTCCTCCAAAAACCAATATCATTATTTCCGGAATAAATGTTTAAACTCTCTCGCATACAGACGAGAAAGACCTTCACGGTTGTCTATCGCATCACCAACGACCAAAAGTGTCGTCAATTTCAAATTGTTTTCCCTTACCATTTGGCTCAAATCTTTCAACTGGCCACGATAAATGCGTTCGTCTTTCCAAGTCAATTTATAGCATACTGCCACCGGAGTAGTAGGAGGATATGCCATCAGCAACTCCTTCTGCACATCTTCCACCACATTCGCACTCAGATAAATGCACATTGTGCTTTGGGATTGGGCCAATTTATGCAATGCTTCTTTCTCAGGCATTGGCGTGCGTCCTTTGCCGCGTGTCAAGATGATAGTCTGCACCTTCTCCGGAATAGTAAATTGAGATTTAAGCTCTGCCGCCGCTGCTTGGAATGCCGAAATACCAGGAGTAATGCGATATTGTATGCCATACTTGTCAAAATATGCCATTTGCTCTTCTATCGCACCAAAGAGGCATGGATCACCAGTATGAAGGCGCACCACCAACAGGCCTTTATCATAGTATGTTTTCATCAACTCCACCTGCTCTTCCAAATCCAGTCCGGCAGAACTACGGATGACAGCTTCCGGTTTCGCATAGTAGGTCAGTTCGATTGGCACCAAACTTCCGGCATATAATATCAAGTCTGCTTCTTGGAGCAACTCTTTGCCTCGAACAGATATCAATTCAGGATCACCCGGACCGGCACCGACAATTTCAATAAAACCTTCTCTTTGAACCTCCCTGTTCATCGCAACTGCGAAGGTGAAATTAGAACCGTCAACAATACATCCTTTCTGTTTTGGCAACAATAAGCAGTCATTCCGGCTGCTCTTCAGGGCACAGCTTTCTGCCACACCATAAACGCCAGTCACCTCAAACGCTTTTTCCGAAGGATTAGGCACTTCAATATCCTTCAGCTCATCCGCTGAATAAATACGGATATCTGCGCCAAAGGATTCTGCCAAGTTCTTGACCAAAGGCTCATCCTTCTTCAATTCAATCGTGCAGATGTGCTCTATTGAATCCTTACATAATTTATTGTCAAGCATCACCTTCGTTATATAATCGGCAACTTCCTCAGGATTACTCTGCTTGCGGCAACCTACTCCCAAAGAGAACGCCTTCGGATGGAAGATGAGGGCAGGAATAACTGTTTCAGGATACTCATAGGGAGTCACAACAATCATCAACTTGAAAGCAGAAACCGGGACATCCTCCATATCATAAAAACAGGTCACAAAATCCGGAAGGCTCTTCTCCAAGTAATGAGTCCCCTTATTCTTCATTTCCAACACCAATGCGGTCGGTCTTCTACGGACAAACTCAGCTATGAATTGATTCATATCCAAGCCCCTTTCGTCCGCTTTCCATCCAAACCTCTTTCCGAGTGTATCCAAAGCCCATAAGCCTTCGGTATCACTTTGGGTCGTGACAACTGCTTCCGCCCCTAACATGTGAGCAACATCTTTCGCCAATTGATTCGCTCCTCCTATATGGCCGGACACAATAGGAATAGCATAAAGCCCCTTGCTATCGACACAAACCACAGCCGGATCTTCATGCTTGTCCTTCAAATAGGGTGCAATCATGCGCACGCAAATGCCTGATGCTCCAAAAAAAATCACTTGCTTCCATCTTGAGAAATTCTCCTCTATCAAAGCATGCAAAGAGGGAACAACTACAGCATCTTTTGTTTCTTCTTTCGTATATATTACGGCATCTGTGATTTCATCCTTGATAATTCTTGCCATAGGCAAACTGACTGCCGAAATCACAATAATAGCAGTTTCATTATGTTCACAACGCACCATTTCCTCACTCATTGTTACTTCGCTTTATATATTAATATTGGGTTAAACATATCAACGGCAATGCGATGGGTCGCTATTATGCTCATCCCTGCTTTTGATATGCCATCTTCAAACATTCTCAAGCTCTCTTCTGAAACCGAATTGAAAAGGATTTCTCCTCCCGGCTTCAAATAGTGTTTTACCAAAGCAATCATAGGTACCAGCTCGCCTCCATGGCCTCCGATAAAGACCGCATCGGGCGCAGGATACTGTTCCAATGACTCCTTCATAAAATCACCTATCACCGTTGTAATTCCCGGTGTTCCGAATTTACGGGCATTCCGTGCCATCAACTCCTCGCCCTCGGGACGAATCTCAAAGGAAGTTATCTTCAAGTGCGGGAAGTGCAATTTAGCTTCAATGGAAACAGATCCTGTACAGAATCCTATATCCCACAACGATGTCTTGTTCGCCAGATCAAGCACGGACAAATCTGCCAAACGTATCGGCATCTTGGTTATCATCTTGCTTCTTCCGTTCAACAGGTGAAACTCAGAATCCGGAATGCCAAACCATTGTTGGCGCCGGGAGGTCTGACGGAGCAGCAGGCAATTGGGGAATAAGATATCTTCCAATCGGGCTGCATCCGCTATGGGCAACAAACGGATCCGCTCTTCCTTCTCATTTCCCAATAGCTCCCCAATGTACATTTCATAATTGGAATAACCATATTCCAACATTCGCTGTGCAATGGCTGCCGGAGTATGAACCCGGTCTGTCAACACCCCTATCAGGACTTCTCCCCGGATAAGGGCTTCGTCAAAGGCTGGCCAATCACGCCCCGTCAAAGAGACGACATGCAGGTTGTGATAGGGCATATTCAGCCGATGCGCCAACTGTTGCAATGAGTTGAATGCCGGATAAACTTTGACTGCCGCATCCGGACAGCGATTCATCACGGTGGTGGCAAACCCATAGAACAGAGGGTCGCCCGAAGCAAAGACAACGATTGTCCCCGTTATTCCCTGGTACGCTTCAAACGTCCGGTCCAACGGGACGGTTATGTCTATCCATTGGGAAGATTCAGGCAGAAAAGGCAACATAATCTCATGATGGCGTTTCCCTCCGGAAAAGATATGATTCTGCCCTATTATTTGCAATATCTCCGGCGGGAAAAAGGGCTCCCTCCCATCATTAATGCCAATTATAATGAACTGTCGCATGGCCTATTTCCTCTTTTATACATCTCTTCCCGGTCGCAAGTATTGTGCATCGTCATAACAAAGCACGGCATTGGTCAGCGTCGCTGCCAGATTGCTTCCCCCCTTACGGCCTTCAACGATTATCTTAGGAATCCAAGTAAAAGGCTTGATCATGTGTTTGGATTCACAAACGTGGACAAATCCGACCGGAGCCGCAATGATACCACTCGGGCAGGCACGCTTTCTACGAATCAACGTACATAGCTCCATCAAGGCTGTCGGCGCATTTCCAAATACAAAAAGAGCATAGGGATGTTCCTCCACGGCTATGCGGATTCCCGCTTGTGTGCGTGTTATTCCTTTCTCTTGCGCCAACTTTACCGCTCTCTCATCCGACAAGTAACATTTCACTTCCACGCCTAACCGCTGAAGCGCGCCTTTCCGGATGCCGGAAGCTGCCATTGTCACATCCGTCACAATGGTATCGATTTTCTTTTCACTAAACAACTGGAACAAATTCTCCACGGCATGATCATCCACATGCAACAAATTCTCCATTTCAAAGTCTGCCGTAGTATGAATGGCATGAAGCAAAGCCCATTTGCGATCCAATGGAATGTCTTGATTCTTCAGCTCTTTCTCTATCGTCCGGAAGCTTTCTATCATGATTTGTTGTCCGATGCCAGCCTTTTCATCCTTCTCCTTGGCATAATAACCACGAGGCGTCACGAAATGGTTGTCATACAAATAGGACTGGGAATTGCCAATAATGACAACGGTGAACATATCTATCTCTTCCGGGTCGAAAGCAGCCAATGTCGTTTCACAAATGGCTTGTTCATCCCTGCCCGCCTGGCGGACATATCCGACCGGGGTTTCCGGTGAACGGCTTTGCAAGAAAAGCTCTTTCAAACGATAAAGCTCCCAGTAACGCCCTTCGCTCTTCGGATTATAGACAGCCGTCACAAAGTCCGCTGCCGCTGCCGCAATGATCCGTTTCTCGATACGGGACCAGGGAGTCAGCAAGTCCGACAATGAAATGACACAGAAATCGTGCCCCATGGGTGCGCCTAAAAGAGAAGCAGCCTTTTGGAATGCACTGATTCCCGGCAAAGCAACTATTTCGATTGGGCTGTTCCTCTCCCGCTTCATCTCGTATATCAATGGAGCCATGCCATAAATCCCGGCATCACCGGAACTGATGATGCAGACGGTCTCGCCCTGTTCAGCGAACTCGAAAGCCTGCTCGGCACGTGCCTTTTCCCGCTTCATGCCGGTATCGACGCAGCGTGTGCCCGGCCGGAGGTTCTCTTCGATGAACTTGAAATAATAATTGTATCCGATAATCACATCCGAATCATGGATTGCCTGCAGCACCGCAGGAGTAATATCTTGTTGAGAGCCGGGACCTATTCCAGCCACTATGATTCGTCCTTGTTTCATATTCATTTTAATCCTGTCTGTTTTTATCTTGTTTTAATCTTCTCTTATATGCAAATTTCTGCCACTTTTCTTCTTGCCAGTTTTGGCTTTGCAACTCATGACGCGCCATGACAAAGAAAAGGTCGGAGAGGCGGTTGATGAAACGCATGATTTCCTCCGGCACTTCGTCTTGACGGTTCAAACTCCAAAGCCTCCGTTCTGCCCTTCGGGCTATCGTCCGGGCAAATTGCAACTGGGCTGCCAACAATGTTCCTCCGGGAAGCAAGAAATAGCCATTGTCTGTCAACTCTTGCGTCATTTCGTCCATCCATTGCTCGCAAAACTTATCCATTCCAACCGGCAGAGGGTTGGGATTCTGCCCGCGGATGGACGAAGGCGTTGCCACATGGCTCATGGTCTCCATCAAAGAGCGTTGGATGAGATAGAGCTTCTGCTGCCATGCCCCATTCTCTTCCGCCAAACTACGGATGATTCCTATTTGGGCGTTCAGCTCATCGATGCACCCATTGGCTTCGATGCGGATATCATCTTTCGGCACCCGCTCCCCGCCATGTATGGAGGTCATGCCTTTATCTCCTGTCTTGGTATATATCCGTGCCATTATTCCCAAAGTTTAAATATATCTTTCTCGCCCCAATACCAGTGCGTATAACCGGCGATCACATTCTTATATCGGTATACCGGCGTATCCACCTCTTTGCCTTTGGCGCTTCTCAACTTGGCGATAGAAGGCAAATCACCAGAGTTTTCCAATTCGGAATAGTGGAATTCATGACCTTTCCAGTTCTCCCCATGCATCTCCATGCTGCGATAGCCCAAATGCAGGCGGGCACCATTCATGGTGCTTTTGAAGGGCAAGACCCCGCACATGGGATACTCTTTCCCTTTGTCGGTGACAATGGATTGGGTCAAGAACATCATGCCTCCACATTCTGCAAATATCTTCCCTCCGCTTTCAGCATATGATTTCAACTCTTCCATCAGTTGTTTGTTCTTTTGGAGCCGGGTGGCGAATAGTTCCGGATAACCGCCTGGCAAATAGACCCAATCCGCTTCGGGAAGGTGTTTGTCTTTCAAAGGGGTGAAAAAGGAGACCTCCCCCCACTCCTTCAATCGGTCTATATTTTCCCGGTAGACGAAGTTAAAAGCAGCATCGTACGCGACCGCTATTTTCATTCTCCTGTCCGTGCGCTTCACACATTCTTGCGGCATGGCAAACGGGGTTGAAGTAATTTCCAAAAGCTTGTCCACGTCCACGTGCGCTTGCACCATATCTGCCACCTCGTCAATCAACGCTTCCATTTTCCTTTTCACCATCAGGGTCAACCCCAAATGGCGGGAAGGAACCTGTATTTTCTCATTCTTTGGCATATAACCCAAACTAACGATGCCCACGTCTTGGCAAGCTTCTTCCAAAAAGCGATAATGGCTCTCCGACGATACTTGGTTGAATACGACCCCCACCACGTTCAATCCCGGATGGAAATGTTTGAAACCATACAACAATGGAGCCACGGAGTAAGCCGTTGAACGAGCATTCACGACCAAGACAACCGGCACCTTTATCAGCATGGCAATCTCTGCCGTGCTTCCCTTCATGCGGTCAGACCCGTCAAACAGTCCCATGACACCTTCTGTCACGCAAACATCAGCCCCTGCACCATAACGGCCATACACTTCCCGCACATGTTCTCTTGAAGCCATCCAAGTGTCCAAATTGACGGACTGGCTTCCAGAAGCCAATGTGTGGAATTGTGTATCGATATAGTCAGGACCACATTTAAATGGCTGAACCATCAAGCCTCTTCGTTTTAAAACCCGGAGAAGCCCCATGGTGAACGTTGTTTTCCCACATCCGGAATTGGTTGCTCCAATTACTATTTGCGATTTCATCTATATTGACTTTAAGAAAACGTTGTAAAGATAGTTATTTTTAAACAGAAGCCCGATATTAAACCGGTTTAATATAAAGAATTGCCTCTTTCAAACCAAACAAGCTGTCATGGTCCACCAAAAAACGGATGATTTGCATCGTCTGTTCATAGGGATACGGGATGGATTGCACCACCTCTTCCACGGGAAGACCGCCGTCTTGCAAACGTTCCTCCAACAGCTTCCTCACATGGTTGAACTGGGCACGCTTCAAACCTGTCTCATGCCGGGAAAGGCAGACGTCGCATGTGCCACAATCCTCTTCCAACTCTTCCCCGAAGTAGCGCAGCAACAGGCGGGTCCGGCAAACGGTCTCCGATTGTATATATTCCACTACTTTGGCAATGCGCAACTCCGCACGCTCTTTCCTCTCCTCGTATGCCGGACGGGGAATGGAGAGGTAGCGTTGTTCTTCACGGGCTTGCCTGTATCTAATCATCGGAGTATGCTTTTCCGGGACATATTGGACTATTTTGTATTTCGACAAACAAACCAACAAACGGTACACATCTTCGGGCGTGCACCCGGCTCTTTTGGCGATGAGACGTTCATCTATGTATGCATAATCGGAAAAGAGACCGGTATAGGAACGCAATATCGCCATCACGATCGAGTCGGTCAGGGCGTCTTGGCGCAGGTTATTATACAGCTCATCCCTTGAAGCGGTGAACAGAAGCCGGGAAGCATTGTCCACCTCCTCGTCATATTCCAAATAACCTGCCAAATCCAACAGTTTGAGGGCATAGTGTGTTTGCAGGATAGGAAGTTTGAATGCCTTGCAGAAATCCTCTATCTGGAAGTCATGGACAGTGTTCAGCCCGAAGCCCATCGCTATCTGGTAATAATTGCCCAACCGCTCATAGACTTGGTACACGAAACTCTTATCCGGGAATTCCGCACTCACCCGTTTCTTGAGCGTAGAGACATCAGTGGGTCCGCATAAGTAAACGGCATAAGCCTTCTTTTCATCACGCCCCGCACGTCCTGCCTCTTGGTAATATTCCTCCAACGAACCGGGCATATTCAGATGGACGACAAGGCGCACATCAGGTTTATCAATACCCATTCCAAAAGCATTAGTGGAGACAATGACACGTGTTTCCCCGTTTTTCCAACGGTTCTGCCGCTCTATCTTTTCATCAGGAAGCAACCCGGCATGGAAATATTCTGCGGAAATACCCACCGACTTCAAATGGGCTGCGATTTCGGCGGTCATCTTCCTGTTCCGGACATACACGATGGCTGTGCCCGATACCCTTTGCAGGATATGCACCAATTCACTTAACTTATCCTCCGTCTTGCGGACGATATAGGCCAAGTTGGGACGGGAGAAACTTTTCTTGAAAACATTCTTTTCCTTGAACAAAAGGCGTTCCTGTATATCATCCACGACTTCCGGGGTCGCTGTCGCTGTCAAAGCCAACACCGGCACACCCGGCAACAAGGCACGGATATCTGCTACTTTCAGGTAAGACGGGCGGAAATCATATCCCCATTGGGAAATGCAATGGCTCTCGTCAATCGCCAACAGGCAGACATTCATTGCCCGGAGTTTGTTTTGAAACAGCTCCGTCCCCAATCGTTCGGGAGAGACATAAAGGAATTTGTAATCCCCGAAGATACAGTTTTCCAACTGCACGATCATCTCCTCGCGGCTCATGCCGGAATGGATGGCTGTCGCCTTTATCCCGACCCTTTTCAGGTTGTCCACTTGGTCTTTCATCAAGGCGATGAGCGGTGTCACAACAATACAAATCCCATCCATCGTCAAGGTCGGGACTTGGAATGTTATGGACTTTCCTCCTCCGGTCGGCATCAATCCCAATGTGTCCTTTCCGGCACAAACGGAACGGATAATCTCTTCCTGTAACGGACGGAATTCGGCATAACCCCAATATTGCAGAAGTATTTGGTGATATATGTCCATACGCTATGCTGTCCTCTAAGGTTCCGTCCGAATATCCTTGATCATCAGTTGCAACGTCGTGTTCCCGTTATAGGTGTTCTCTTCTATCGTATAACAGATATCGAACGGTTTCATCTGCTTGATATGGGCATTGAAACGGCTCATCCCGAATGCAATGCCATGTATGGGCGACGAGGCTGATTTGCTATCGATGATTTCCAACTTGATATGTTCCTGCTCCCTTCCCACCAGTTTGCTTGTGCCATAATCCTGCACGCCATGCGTGCAAAATACGGGCTTATGGTTTTCCGGACCGAACGGGCTCATTTTCTTCAAGTCGCTCATGAATTTGGCATTGATCTGCTTCAAGTCCAGCACTGCGTCGATATCTATCTGGGGAACCAACTGTTCGGGCACGATTTCCTGCGCCGCTATCTGTTGGAACCGCTCCTTGAAACGTTGCAAGTTCTCCTCTTTCAGGGAAAGTCCGGCAGCATAAGTATGCCCGCCAAAGTTCTCCAACAAGTCCCGGCAGCTCTCCACGACCTTGTAGATGTCGAAGTTGGAAACAGAACGGGCGGAACCGGTTATCAGTTCGGATGATTTAGTCAGGACGACAGCCGGACGATAATATTTCTCCGTCAGGCGGGAAGCCACTATTCCGATGACACCCTTGTGCCAAGCTGGATTATAGACAATGATGGCTTTATTGTCCTCGTTGTTTTCAATACTGCTGATAATGGCGTTTGCCTCATCGGTTATTTTCTTGTCCAGCTCCCTGCGCTCTTCATTATATTGGTTGATGTTTTCACTCTTCTGTTTTGCCACCTTGCTGTTTTTCGCCAAAAGAAGCTCCACTGCCTCCCTGCCGTTCATCATACGCCCGGAAGCATTGATGCGGGGACCTATTTTAAAGACAATATCACTGATTGTTATCTCTTTTCCGCTCAACCCGCACACATCGATAATGCCTTTCAGCCCCAAACTGGGATTGCTGTTGATTTGTTTCAATCCGTAATAAGCAAGGATGCGGTTCTCTCCGGTGATGGGGACAATATCAGAAGCAATGCTGACGGCTGTCAACTCCAACAACTTTTCCAATTCGGAAAAAGGGAAACCATTGTCTGCCGCAAACGCCTGCATGAACTTGAAACCCACGCCGCATCCGGAAAGATGCTCGTATGGATAGCGGGAATCTTCCCGTTTCGCGTCCAGGACAGCCACGGCATCCGGCAGCACGTCATCCGCCAAATGGTGGTCGCAAATGATGAAATCGATTCCCTTCCCCTTGGCATACTCAATCTTGTCAATAGCCTTGATACCGCAATCCAAAGAGATAATCAATGTCACACCCTGTTCCGCCGCATAGTCTATGCCCTTGGTGGAGATTCCATACCCTTCGTCATAACGGTCGGGAATATAGTAATCCAAATTGGACGTATATGCACGCAAGTACTTATACACCAATGAGACGGCAGTTGTCCCATCGACATCATAATCACCATATATCAATATCTTTTCCTTCTCTCCCAAAGCCTTGTTCAAGCGTTTCACCGCTTTGTCCATATCGGGCATCAGGAACGGATCTTCCAAATCATTCAAGCTGGGCTTGAAAAATTTCTTCACCTCCGCAGCCGTCTTCAGTCCACGTCGGACAAGAAGCAGACTGATGACCGGGTCAAGTTCCAGTTCGGCAGCCAGCTTGTCCCGCTGTTCTTTTTCTTCCGCTGTAGGAGGTTGATAGTTCCATTTGTTAGTCATTTATATATTTTTTTCTTTCTTGTCTTAGCAGAGGAATCATACGGCAATTATCCATGCCTCCCTTTTCGCCTCATTCCAGGTCCATTCAGGAAGGGAGCGCAACACCTACATGATTCAATCGGTAAAGTTATATAAATTAATCTGCTTTCCCGCCATTTTCTTTATAAAATAATAATATTATTTGCTCATTTCTTCGGGAATGATGTTTTGGGGCTTGATTCTCCTATGACTTGGAGGATTTAAAATAAAAGGGAGTTCCGGTTCAATGTGATGTTTACGGTTTAAAGATTACGGGGGCAAAGGTAAGGCGGCAGGAAAGC
>ULPT01000580.1_pt1 | contig 45112 bp, 33 predicted proteins | sample 1953751 | NCBI WGS metagenome assembly ULPT01 (sample SAMEA4835636, study PRJEB28245) | human gut metagenome | biome: gut microbiome; material: fecal sample | place: Denmark | collected 2008 | reverse complement strand
CGCCACGCCGTGCGCAGCCGCCAGTATCACACATGTGTCGAAAGCGCGCTTAAGGTCGCTCGACACGAACACGTCGATGGGCGTGTCTTTCAGTTCGGCAGCGAGGGCGCGTGCCTGCTCGATGCCGTTCGGGGTCAGCTCGCCTTGAGTCTGCCCCTGCATAATCTGGCGCACATTGTCGACGGTCTCGCCGTGGCGCACAAGAAGAAGTGTTGTCATATCGTTGTTTTACTCTTTTACTCTTTTACTCTTTTACTTTTAAAAGCACTTTCACCGCTTCGCCCACGGTAGGCACACCGTTCACCACCATATAGCGCTTGCCCCTCACTTCCTTGAGGTCGCAGCGGCGTGCGTTGGCAGCGATGTAGTTGAGAACCTTGCCAAATGTAGCACTCTTGTAGTAGGCAGAGTTGGGGTTGCTCACGAACTGCATCTGCATGCGGCCCTGCTTCAGAATGATCTTCTCGCAGCCGAGACTCTTGCCGTAGCGGCGCAGCGGCACCACTTGCAGCAGTTCTTCGCCCTCGTGAGGCATAGCACCGAAGCGGTCGATGAGGCGCTGGCGGTAGGCGTCGAGCGCAGCATCGTCGCTGATGTTGTCGAGTTCGCGGTAGAGCAGCATACGCTCCGCACTTCCCGGCACGTAAGTGTCGGGGAAGTACATCTCGAGGTCGCTCTCCACGGCGCAGTCCTCTACGAAGGCGTCGCCCGTGAGATGGTTGCCAGCAGCCATCTCCTCGGCATACATATCGGCAAACTCGTCGTTCTTCAGTTCGGTGACAGCCTGGTTGAGAATCTTCTGATAAGTCTCGTAGCCAAGATCCTCCATGAATCCGCTCTGCTCGGCGCCAAGCAGGTTGCCCGCACCGCGTATGTCGAGGTCTTGCATGGCGAGGTTGAAGCCGCTGCCCAGTTCGGAGAAGTTCTCCAAAGCCTCAAGTCGGCGTCGTGCCTCGGGCGTGAGCACCGACTTAGGCGGCGCAAGCAGGTAGCAGAACGCCTTGCGGTTGGAACGTCCCACGCGACCGCGCATCTGGTGAAGGTCGGAGAGTCCGAAGCGGTGGGCGTCGTTGATGATGATGGTGTTGGCGTTGCTTATGTCGATGCCGTTCTCTACGATGGTCGTAGAGAGCAGCACGTCGTAGTCGTAGTTCATGAAGCCGATGAGAATCTTCTCAAGCTCCTCGGGCGACATCTGTCCGTGTCCGATAGCCACACGCGCGTCGGGCACGTATTTCTTTATGAGCGCAGCAATCTCGGGCAGGTTGTTGATGCGGTCGTTGACGAAGAACACCTGTCCGTTGCGCGACATCTCGAAGTTGATGGCGTCGGCTATTATCTCATGTCCGTACACGCCCAGTTCGGTCTGCACGGGGTAGCGGTTGGGCGGCGGCGTGCGCATGATGCTCATGTCGCGTGCGCCCATCAGCGAGAACTGCAGCGTGCGCGGTATAGGCGTAGCCGACATCGTGAGCGTGTCGACGTTGGTCTTCAGCTTGCGCAGCTTCTCCTTTGTAGACACGCCGAACTTCTGCTCCTCGTCGATGATGAGAAGTCCGAGGTCGTGCCATTCCACAGTCTTTCCTATCAGCTTGTGCGTGCCAACGAGTATGTCTATCTTGCCCGCCTTAAGGTCGGCAAGCACCTCGCGTGTCTGCTTCGCCGTGCGGGCACGCGAGAGATAGTCGACACGCACCGGCATGTTCTTCAGACGGTCTGAGAATGTCTTGTAGTGCTGGAAGGCGAGCACCGTTGTAGGCACGAGCACCGCCACCTGCTTAGAGTCGCACGCCGCCTTGAACGCCGCACGTATCGCCACTTCGGTCTTGCCGAACCCCACGTCGCCACACACAAGGCGGTCCATCGGTCGGGCAGACTCCATGTCGGCTTTCACGTCGTGAGTGGCGCGCTGCTGGTCGGGCGTGTCCTCGTAGAGGAACGACGCCTCAAGCTCGTTCTGCAGGTACGAGTCGGCTGAATAGGCGAAGCCTTTCTCGTGGCGCCGCTTGGCGTATAGCTTGATGAGGTCGCGCGCAATGTCCTTGATGCGTTTCTTCGTGCGCTCCTTCAGCTTCTCCCATGCGCCGGTGCCGAGCGTGCTGAGTCGGGGCGGTTCGCCCGTGTCGCTGCGGCGATACTTCGATATCTTGTAGAGCGAGTGGATAGACACATCGACGATGTCGCCGCGCTGATAGTAGAGGCGTATCATCTCCTGATAGGAGTCGCCTACAGGCACGCGCACCAAGCCGCCGAACTTGCCGATGCCGAAGTCGACGTGCACGATGAAGTCGCCGGGTTCCATCTCCTGCAACTCCTTCATCGTGAGCGCCATCTTGCCCGTGCGGGCTGCGTCCGACTTAAGGTTGTACTTGTGGAAGCGGTCGAATATCTGATGGTCGGTGAAGAAACACAGACGCAGATCGTTGTCGGCGAAACCCTCGTGCAGAGTGCGGTTGACGGGGGTGAAGGGGAGATTCGAGTTTTGAGTTTTGAATTTTGAGTTTTGAGTTGTCGGCTCCGCCGATGAGGAGTTGCTCAGTTGAGAGTTGCTCAGTTGAGAGTTGAGAGTTGGGAGTTGAGAGTTATGATTTGCAGATAGAGAGTGTTCCCCGTTTCTGCGCATCTGCTGCAACTCTTCACTGTCGAAAATATCGCGCAGGCGCTGCGTCTGCTTCTCCGAGTCGGCGAGGATGTAGAGCCGGTAGCCCTGCAAGAGATAGTCGTCGAGCGTCTGAGTGAGCAGACTGAAGTTCTTGTGGAAAAGCGGCTGCGGCGAGATGTGAAACTCGATAGACACCTGCGGCGTGCCCGAAGGCTGTGCGCCGAACTCGACGAGGCGGAAGCGGCATATCTCCTCGCGGAATTTAGACGGCGACACGAGGTTGTTCTCCTTGCGCATGTCGCGCATTATCTGCTGCTGCTCTACCTCTGTAGCTCCCTCCAAGCGCTCGGTCATGGCCTGCTGCGAGAAGCCGTCGTTGTATATCTTCTCGATGGTAGAACAAAGGTAGAGACGGTCTTTCATCACGAGCAGAGCGTCTTCGGGCAGAAGCGACGTGAATGGTTGCTTTTCTTCTGTGAGCTGCGCCAGTTCGGGCACGATGCGCACCTGCTGTTTCGAGTCCTTCGAGAGCTGGTCTGCCACCTCGAACGTGCGTATGGTGTCTACCTCGTCGCCGAAGAAGTCGATGCGGAACGGCAGCTCCGACGAGTAAGAGTAGACGTCGATGATGCTTCCGCGCATGGCGAACTGCCCCGGCTCGTACACATAGTCGACCTCCTTGAAGCCGAACTCGCGCATCTTGCGTCCAAGGTCGGCAAAGTCGACGATGTCGCCCACGGCAATGTTGATGGTGCGCTCGTCGAGGCGGCGCTTCGACACCACAAGTTCGCTGAGCGCCTCGGGACAGGTGACGACATACAAGGCGTCGCCGGCTGTCTGTGCAGAGAGTCGGCTCAGCGTCTCGGTGCGCAATATCTCGTTGGCGGCGTCGCGCTGTCCGTACTTCACCGCACGACGGTACGACGACGGGAAGAACAGCACGTTCTCGGTGCCGAGTATCTGCGTAAGGTCGTGGTAGAAGTAGCCTGCCTCCTCGTTGTCTTGCAGAACGAAAACGGCAGTGAGAGTTTTGAGTTTTGAGTTTTGAGTTTTGAATTGTTGCGACTGAGCGTCGCAATTTTGAGTTTTGAGTTTTGAGTTTTTCTTCCCGTTAACTCGTTCGGCTACGGCTGAGAAAAACACAGGAGCCGATGAGGCAAGTAGTCCACTAAGGAATACATGCCTCACCGACTCGTCGCTTATTGCTTTCAAAAAAGCCCCGCACTGAGGCAGGGCTGTATATACATTACTGATTTCTCTTATTTCCATAGGAATAGGGTGGGTGGTTTAGTGTTTCGCCTCAGGATACTTTCTGAACCAGCCGTCCCATCTGAGTCGCATCACGCCGAAGAACGCTTCGCCGAAGATGCCGCCGCTCATCTTGCTCACGCCCTCGCGACGGTTGACGAAGATTACCGGCACCTCCTTTATCTTGTAGCCCATCTTGTAGGCAGTGAACTTCATCTCTATCTGGAAGGCGTAGCCCTTGAAACGGATCTTGTCGAGGTCGATAGACGAGAGCACACAGCGGCGGTAGCATTTGAAGCCGGCTGTGGTGTCGTGCACCTTAAAGCCCGTAACCATACGCACGTACTTCGAAGCGAAGTAGCTCATAAGCACGCGACCGATAGGCCAGTTGACAACGTTCACGCCGCTCACGTAGCGCGAACCGATAGCCACGTCGTAGCCCTCGTCGTGGCAGGCGCTGTAGAGACGCGGCAGGTCGTTGGGGTCGTGAGAGAAGTCGGCGTCCATCTCGAAGATGTAGTCGTAGCCGTGCTCAAGCGCCCACTTGAAGCCTGTGATGTAGGCTGTGCCGAGGCCCAGCTTGCCGCTGCGCTCGAGGATGAAGAGGCGGTCGGCGAACTCGTCGCTGATGAGGCGCTTCACGATGGCTGCGGTGCCGTCGGGACTGCCGTCGTCGATGACAAGGATGTGGAAACACTTCTCAAGTGCGAACACCGCGCGTATTATCTTCTCGATGTTCTCCTTCTCGTTATATGTCGGTATGATTACGATACTGTCGCTTTTGTTCATAGTCTTGTTGTTGAAATGGTTTTACATTGTCAACTCGTAACTCGTCTACTTGTAACTCGTTTACTTGTCAACTGGTCAACTAAAATGCAAATGTACGAAATGTATTCGACACAAGTGCGCTTGTTGCGTTAAAAAACGTGTTTTTATGCGTGTTACTGATCGGGATTCTCTACAAAACCCTGATATTTCTCCTCAAGTCCGCTCATCACCACCTTGTAGCTCTCCTCTTCAAGATACTTGATGTTGTCTGCACCCTTGCCAATAGGCTGTATCGGCTTGTGGATAGTGAGGTGCAGCGGATGCCATACCACCCACTTCATGTCGCGTGTACGAGGCATGACGTCGAACGAGCCATTGATGGTGAGCGGCACTACGGGCAGTTCGATGTCGTCGGCGAGCATGAATGCGCCGCGCTTGAATACGCCCATATGTCCGGTGAACGTGCGCGCTCCCTCGGGGAATACAACGAGCGACATGCCGCCCTGCAGCGTCTGTCGTGCGCTGTCGTATGTGGCGCGTATCTTGCTTGCGCCGCGCTTGTCGACGAAGATGTGGTGAGCAGCCTCGCACGCCTTGCCTACGAACGGCATCTGGCGTAGCTGGCGCTTCATCATCCACTTGAAGTTGCGGCACAGGAAGCCGTAGATGAGGAAGATGTCGAACGCTCCCTGGTGGTTGGCTACGAACACGTACGACTGTCCTTTCACAAGATTCTCGCGTCCTTCAACCTTCACAGGCAGCATGAGTATGCGTATGATGAACTGCGCCCACCACTTGCCAGGATAGTAGCCCCAGAAGTGACCGTTGCCCAATGAGCAACCTATTATCACCATCAGACTTGTAATGACGGTATAGATAGCTATCAAGGGGAGAGCTATCAGGAGTTGGTATGTACGATACAGATATTTCATTGCTTTTTACTTTTTTACTTTTAACGTGATTTCCACAATCTCCGGCTTCATGTGGAAGCGGAATGGTATGAAGGCGCCAACGCCTGTAGACACATACAGATAGCGGTTGCCCTCTTTGTAGAGTCCGGCATCTTCTTTGTTCACGATGCTTGTCGGTCGCCAGCCGAACAACGAGAGCTGTCCGCCGTGCGTGTGTCCGCTCAGCGTAAGTTGCGCGTTGCACTGCGGCAGAATGTGGCGGCGCCAAGCCGACGGGTCGTGCTGCATCATTATCACGAACGACTCGGGCGATATGCCGTGCAGCGCCTTGCGGTAGTCGGCTTTCGCCGGGAACGGCGGGCGTCCGTCGTTCTCAGTTCCTGCTATCACTATAGAGTCGGCTCCGCGGCGCAGTATGCGGCGTTCGTTGAGCAGCAAGTCCCAGTTCATCGAACCTTCCAGCGAGCGCGTCAGGCGTTCCATTTCACTTCTCTGCTCTGCGGTGGCAGTCTTCACGTAGTCGGCGTAGTCGTGGTTGCCGAGAACCGAGAAGATTCCGTCGACAGGATGCAGATGTATCAGCGTGGCCGTGAAGCTCACAGCCTCCTGCGGACGCATGTTGAGCAAGTCGCCCGTGAAGAGCAGCGCGTCGGGATGCAGTTCGTTCACCTGCGCCACTATGCGCCGTGCGAACTCCTGCTTCATCGAGCCGAGGTGCATGTCCGAGATCTGCACTATGCGGTAGCCGTCGAAGGCTTGCGGCAGGTTGTCGAACTCGAGTGTGACGCGCTTCACGTGCAGCTGGTCGGGTCCTACCATCGTTCCCATGAACAACACGTATAACCAACCGAGCACAAGCACCAATCCTGTGTGGTTGCCCCAGTTCTTGCGCTGCTTCAGCAGTCGCTTCACAGCCATGCCTACAAGCGAAGCCAGAGTGAAAATCACCTTCGGCACGATGAGCAGACCTATCATGAACAGATACACGTTGAAGAGCGTGAGGTTATTCGGTGCGAAGTTGCGCATCATAGAGTAGGCAGCTGTGCATGCAAGCATAGCGGCTCCCGGCATCCACCACAACAGGCGCATCCATAGCGTTATGTCTCTGCGTTGGCGCAGATAGCGCATGTAGATGTACAGATCGGGCAGCAGCGTGAGCAGCAGTATGAGTATTGATATTCTTGCTATCATTGTCTTAAACTTTACTTTCGATTGCTTCGTTACTATTGAACCCACAACCGTTTCTATTGAATTTATAACAGTTCGGACCGAACCGTTGTCCTGCATTCTACTTCAAGAATCGGCGAATCAGTTCAACCGGCAGTCCGCGTCGTCGGGCATAATCGCGCAGTTGGTCTTCGCCGATGCGTCCAAGCTCGAAGTAGTGCGCCTTCGGGTGTGCGAACATCAGTCCCGAAACCGACGCATGAGGCTTCATGGCGCCACTCTCCGTGAGCCGGATGCCAATCTGCTTGAGGTCGATAAGCCGGTCGATGATGAAGTTGACGCTTGTGTCGGGCATCGACGGATAGCCCACAGCCGGACGAATGCCTTGGAAGTCCTCGCGCAAGAGTTCGGCTACCGACAGATTTTCGTCGGGAGCATATCCCCAAATCGACCGTCTCACCTCCATGTGAAACACCTCAGCCGTGGCTTCAGCGAGTCGGTCGGCGAGCGTCTGCGCCAGCATACGCTGGTAGTCGTCGGCAAGAAAGTCGTGCTCCAACGCCAAGTCGACCGTAGTGGCGAACACGCCGATGTGGTCTTTCACGCCCGAAGACAGCGGACGTATGAAGTCGGCGAGCGAAAGGTTCGGTTCGCCCTCCCGAGTGGGATGCTGTTGGCGCAGCATAGGCATGCGCACATCGCCGATAAGGATATCGTCGCCGTCGCTGTTGGCGTCGAACAACCCGAAAGCAGCGTGCGTCGTGTAGCGCTTCTCCAAGCGGTCGAGCATCTGTTCTGCCTCCGCCCGCATCTTGTCCTTCGCCTCCTGCGGTTTGCCCGACAGTCCCCAGGCGAAGAAGAAGTATATCCAGTTGATGTACGGGCGCAGCGTAGAGATGTTGTAGTCGGTGTATTTCAACATCGTTAGTTACCTGAATTGTTTTTCTATTTGTATAAACCCTGCTTGAGCCTACTCTCTGAAGCGCACAGCCTCACCGCGACTCGCCGAGTCGAATGCCCAGTTATTATATATAATGTGTCCGTTGCACATCGTAGTGCGCACCTGCCACTGGTAGGTGTGACCCTCCATCGGGCTCCATCCGCACTTGCTCTGTATAGTCTCCTTGGTAACGGTCCACGGAGCGTCGGGTCTTACAATCACGAGGTCTGCCTTGTAGCCCTTACGCACAAAGCCTCGCTTCGATACCTCGAAGAGCTTTGCGGGGTTGTGCGCCATTAGCTCCACGAGGCGCTCCATGCTGAGCACACCTTCGTCCACAAGTTCGAGCATCGTTACGAGCGAGAACTGCACCATAGGCATACCCGAAGCGGCGCGTGCGCAGCCGCCCTCCTTGTCCTTAAGCAGATGTGGCGCGTGGTCGGTGCCGATGGTCGTTATGCGTCCGTCGGTGAGAGCGTGGCGTAGAGCGTCGCGGTCGGTTGCAGTCTTGATAGCAGGATTGCACTTGATGCGAGTTCCGAGACGCACATAGTCGTCCTGTGTGAACATGAGGTGGGCTATCACAGCTTCAGCCGTGATGCGTGGCGAAGTGCCGAACAGCTGCAGCTCGCGCTCCGTGGTCATGTGAGCCACATGCAGACGGGCGCCGGTTTCTTCTGCCAGGGCTACGGCGCGCTTTGTCGACTCGTAGCAGGCTTCCTCCGAGCGAATCTCCGGATGATGCTCTACGGCAGGGTCGTCACCGTACAGCTTCTGCGCACGCTTCATGTTGCGGTTAATGATGTCGGTGTCCTCGCAGTGAGCCATGATAGGCAGTTTCGCTTTCTCGAACAGCTCGTGCAGCACATCCTGACGGTCTACGAGCATATTGCCCGTAGACGAACCCATGAACAGCTTTATGCCGGGCACGAGGTGCGGGTCGATGGCAGTCACGCAGTCGATGTTGTCGTTGGTGGCTCCGATGAAGAAGCCGTAGTTGACGTGCGACTTGTTTCGGGCGTCGTTCATCTTTGCGTTGAGCGCCTCGAGTGTCGTGGTCTGCGGCTTCGTGTTCGGCATGTCGAAGTAGGTTGTCACTCCGCCGTAAGCCGCAGCGCGGCTCTCTGTCTCCATGTCCGCCTTCTCTGTAAGACCGGGGTCGCGGAAGTGGACGTGGCAGTCGATAACTCCAGGCATAATAAAACACCCCGTGGCATCCACGATGTTGTCGTAGTCGCCACGAGGTGTTTCTGTACCTTCTATAATGTCTGTAATGGTGTCGCCGTCGACAACGACGGATGCTACGCGAGTAGCTCCCTCGTTGACCAGCTTACCACCAAATACTAATGTCTTCATATATCTTGGATGATAGTTATTTATCGTGTTTAGCGCCGTTACTCGGCAGCAGCAGGTTGCGCCAGTTCGTTAGGCGTCGGTCCGTCGGGCATCGGCTGTGCGGGCGCTGCACCGGCAGGCGCTGTGTTCATGTCCTTCATGCCGTTCATGATAGCTTGGTTCTCCAGAGCCTTTTGGTAGAAGTCTTTCACGTACGGGTCGTTCTTGAACTTGTCTGTGGCCTTGCTCATGATGTCCTCTATCCACGGTGTGAGTTCGGGGTAGCGGTAGCCGATGGTCATCATGAAGAACACGCCCGGTCCGAGCACATTGTCGAAGTTCTCGGTGACGAATGTCGTTACGAGCTTGTCCTCTTCGGCGGTGAGTCGCATTGCCTCGTCGTTGAGTTTGCGTGTCACGGCGTCCATGTCGTTTCCGTCCATGATGGCGCGGTCGTGCGTGTGCAGCAGTTCTGCCTCCTGGTTCTTCAGTTGGTTGTACTTGTTGAAGAACTTGAACAGCTCGTCGTTGAGCGGAGTGCCGCTAACGATCTGCTGAGTGTTGTCGAGCTTGATGGTGATGTCGCCACTTTCTATCACGAGCGGCAGTATGCTCTCGTCGTCCATGAAGATATTGGCGAGACGCACCGTGTCGAACGTTCCGCAGAACTGGAACTGGCCGTGTACCACGTCGCACGAGTCAATCTTCTTGAAGTCGTTGTTGCTAAGCACCTTCAGGTAGAGCATGCGTCCGTCGAGCGTAGACACGTTCGACGATCCCTGAATGTTGTACGAGCTGGAGCACGATGCCAGTGTTATTATACCGAGTAAAGCGTAGAGTAGCTTCTTCATCATCTTTGGTTTTTAAAAAAATGTTGGTTTCTTGTTGTCTTCTTTTATTCTTTGTCTGTAGCGGAAGCCTCTTCCTGCTTCTCTTCGGCGTCTTCTTTCGCTTCCTCCTTTTTCAGCTCCGACGCGATGCGGTGCATAGAGTACATCTCGAGGATGGCGGCTGCGAGCAGCAGCATCACCCACTTGTTGTAAATGAGGTTGAAATATGTCACGGGGTCGGAGAACGAGTCTCTGAGCCACATGTTTGCGCTGTCTACCATGAGCAGACCTGCCAGCACGAAGAAGATGTCGGCGAAGGTCATTATCTTCTTCAGTCGCTTGATGGTGGGGTTCTGTCCTTCATACGCCTGGTTCACCTGCATTGCTGCGAAGAGCAGTGCACCCAGCAGGTATATCCAGCAGACAATCTGCTGTGCGAACATGAACACGAAGCATCCGGCTCCGATTACCATCAGTATGCCTCCCGTGAGGAAGAGCGTGCTTTGTAGTGTATTTAGTTGTTTCATTATTGTTCTTCTTTAGCTTGTTCGGGCTTGGGGTCGTCGCTGAGCACATAGATATCCTCGTCGTCGGCTTTCATGAAGTAGCGTTCGCGAGCAATCTTCTGGAACTCCTGCGTACCTTTTCGCATATCCTTAAGCTTTTTCAGGTCGCTTTCGTTCTGCGCGTTGTACTTGTCTATCTCTTCCTCCAGGTCGTTTATCTGCATTTCGAGCTGGAAGCGGTGAAGAAAGCTGTTCTCGTCGACGAAACCTACGGTAAGAATACCGATGATTATAGTGATGGCATATTTATAGTGGCTTATTAGAGCCAGAATGAGTTTCAAACGCCCCATTTGTCCTTTATTATATATAATGTATTAGTGGTAAAGACACGTCAGTCGCTGCAGACTGGTCTTTATTACATGCAAACTTACTACAAATTTTTCATATTTCGACTGCTGCGCCCATTTTTTAGGGTTTATTATATAAACGGATTGTTTGGATATGCAAAAAATAGTTAACTTTGCATCGGTTCAAAAATCAGGAATAACAACATCAATAGTAAGTAATATGAAGAAATTCATTGGAGTAGCCTTGGCTGCAGCGTGTGCTTGCCCTTCGCAAGCCGCTGGCGAGCAGACCAAGCTCGACACTACCCGTGTGAACAACCTCAACGAGGTGGTAGTGAAGGCTGTGAGAGCCCCGAAGAGTTCACCGTTTGCAGTAGAGAACATCAAGAAGACCGAGCTCGAGCGCTTTGCCTCTTCAGGCAAGGAGCTGCCTATGCTCTTCGCCCGCACACCGGGTGTGCTCGCATGGAGCGAGAACGGCGTGGGCACCGGCACCGTCTATATGCGTATGCGTGGCGCTGCCGACAGCCGCATCAACGTTACGGTAGATGGTGTGCCTCTCAACTCGCCCGAAGACCAGTGCGTGTTCTGGGCTAACATGAACAGCTACGCAGCTCTTATGGGCAGCGCGCAGATACAGCGTGGCATTGGCGCGTCTACCAACGGCGACGGAGCCTTCGGCGGTTCGGTGTCGCTCGCTACAGCCGCTCCGTCGCTTAAGCCTACCGTAGATGTGACGGGTTCTTACGGTTCGTTCAACACATATCGCGTCGGAGGCAACTTCTCTACAGGTCTGCTTGCCGACCACTTCATCATCGACGGCGCTTATCACGAGACCAACACCGATGGATACATCCACGGCACAGGCGGACGCTCTGGCTCTTACTACGGCGGACTGACTTGGCTTGGCGACCGCTTCAAGCTGTCGTATAAGAACATCGGCAACTTCGAGCACACGGGTCAGGCGTGGAACGGCGTTGCGGCGTGCAACTACGACGGCGATACCGACCTCAAGGCGTGGGGCATCAACAGCTATAAGGATATGTGGAAGCACGGACTTGGCAAGTTCAACTCGCTCTACGAGGAACTTGTAATACCGATGGACGACAACTGGGCTGCCGATCCTACAAAGCCGCTCACCACAGAACGCTACAAGATGCGCGACGGATCGTACTGGAAGCAGACTACCGATAACTTCGAGCAGAGCCACAACATACTTAACTTCACTTGGCAGCCTACCGACATGCGCTGGAGCCACTCCGTAACGGCTCACTACACATACGGCTACGGCTACTACACCGAGTTCAAGAAGGACACAAAGCTGGCTTCTAAGTTCGGCATCAACGAGATGTACGAGAAGAATGGCGAGCTGAAGCCCGTAAAGTCGGACGCTATACGCAAGAAGGGCCTTACGCAGAACAACTACGGCGCTCTCTACAACGTCAACTACAAGGACGCTCTGTGGGACGTAATGGGCGGCTTCAGCATGCAGCTCTTCCGTTGCAACCACTGGGGCAAGGTGACGTACATCGCTGACGAGGCTCTTGAAAAGAAATACTTCACCGACGGCAGATACAAGTACTACGACTCGGACGCCAACAAGAACGACTGGAGCTGGTTCTTCAAGGCAAACCGCAAGTTCGGCAACGGCTGGAACTGGTTCCTCGACATGCAGATGCGCTATGTCAACTATAACACCGACGGACTCAACGACCACTTCGAGCAGGGCGCCGACGGCAACTACAAGAACCAGAGCATCGACATCAACGAGAACTACTTCTTCGTGAACCCGAAGGCTGGCATCAGCTACGATGCCAACGGACACAAGGCTTACGCTTCTATCGCTTACGCCAACCGCGAGCCCGAGCGCAACAACTTCACCGACAACATCGGCTACGGCAATCCGTCGCCGGAGCGTCTGCTCGACTTGGAGTGGGGCTATCAGTATCAGGGCGAGAACTGGTTCGCAGGTGTCAACTTCTATTACATGAAGTACGTCAACCAGTTCGTAATGACCGGCGAGAAGAGCGACATCGGCGAGTCGCTGACACGCAACATCAAGGACTCTTACCGTCTCGGTGCTGAGGTGTCTGCAGGCTGGAGCCCGCTGTCTTGGCTCTCTCTTGAGGGCAATGCCGCTCTGAGCCGCAACCGTCTGAAGAACTTCAAGGAGTGTGTGGAAAGCTGGGACGGTCCTGCTGTATGGAACACATACAAGAGCTCTACCATAGCATTCTCGCCGTCGGCTATCCTCAACGGCTTCGTCGACGTTCACTTCGCTGGCTTCCGCGCTACATGGCACACCAACTTCGTGAGCAAGCAGTATCTCGACAACACCGAGAACTCTGAGCGCTCGCTGCCGTGCTACTCGCAGACCAACGTCAACGCTTCGTACACGTTCAACTTCGCTAAGCGTGTGCTCGGCTTGAAGCAGGTGGTGCTTGGCGCCGACTTCAACAATATCTTCGACCGCCACTACGCTGCGTCTGGCTACGTCTACTACGACTGGTATAACAACAACAAGCGCAACTCTACCGTGGCTTACATCCCGATGGCTGGCTTCAACTGCCTCGGAACCGTAACGCTGAAGTTCTAAAAAAAAAAACTCCCCATCCCTCCCCGTCGGGGAGGGGGCGCAGGGCAGAGTTATATATGCTTTGCTTCTTTTTTAAAAAGGTTGCAGGGCAGAGTTATATATGCTTTGTTTCTTTTTAAAAAGGTTGCATGGCAGAGCGATACATGCTTTGTTTCTTTTTTAAAAGGTTGCAGGGCAGAGTGATACATGCTTTGTTTCTTTTTTAAAAGGTAGCAGGGCTAAGCATACATTCTTATAATTTAATAATTCAATCCTCTCTCTCCTCCCCGATGGGGAGGTCGGGAGGGGCTGTTTTTTTTAATTGTTATGACTGAATTTCTCTCCACTCATTGGCTCGACATTGTAACGACAATACTCGGGCTAATCTATCTCGTCCTCGAATACCGTGCGAGCATAGCGCTTTGGGTTGTGGGCATCGTGATGCCCGCCATGGATATCTACCTCTACTGGAGCCATGGACTCTACGGCGACGCCGGCATGGCTGTCTACTACACGCTGGCTGCGATATACGGCTACGCCGTGTGGAAGTTCGGGGCGAAATGGAAGCGGATGCTGAAGCGCAAGGCTTCGGGGGCTGCAGGCTCAGATAAAGCTCTTGACACCGATGGCTCAGATAAAGCAGTAGATGTTGCAGGCTCAGATAAAGCAGTAGATGCTGCAGGTTCAGATAAAGCAGTAGATGCTGCAGGTTCAGATAAAGCAGTGGATGCTGTAGGCGGTTCTTCCGAAGAGCTTCCGATAACGTTCTTCCCGCGCCGTCTTATCCTGCGCACGCTCGGCTTCTTCCTCCTCGCATGGGCTGCTACCTATTACGTTCTAGTGGCTTACACCAACAGCACCGTGCCCTTGCTCGACGCGTTCACCAACGCTCTCAGCTTTGTCGGCTTGTGGGCTTTGGCGCGCAAGTACGTAGAGCAGTGGCTGTTCTGGATAGCCGTAGACGTGGTCTGCTGCTATCTGTATGTGGTGAAAGGCATACCATTCAAGGCAGGGCTGTACGGTCTGTATGTCGTGATAGCGGTCATGGGATACAGAAAGTGGAAGGGCCTTGCGAAAAAGGCATAACTCATCTGGATGCTCTAGGGAAACCTGGGGCATCTTTTTTGTTTTAGGGGGCTGGGCTGGCTAGGGTTCTAGGTTGGTTAGGGGGTCTGGGTTGGCTAGGGTTCTAGAAAGCCTAGAAAGCCTAGAGCTCCTAGCTCCCCTAGCTTTCAAAGCCTTTGAGCTTTTCCTTCAGCTCTTTTATCTCCGCCTCCTGCCTATAATACGCCTTCAGCGCTCTTTGCTTTATATCCTCGAAGGCAGCCTTCCATTTCGCCGTCTCGGCTTGCGCTTCGGCAAGAGCCTGCTTCAGGCGTGGCAGCTCCTCCTCCAGCTGCTTCAGGCGTGCGTCCTGCTGCTGTCGGTAGGCGGTGCGGGCGCGGTGCATGCGCTCCTTGATGCCACCCTCGGTGATGAACTCCTGCTCAAGCTTCTTCAGAAACGACATCATCATCTTGTCGATGAAATGGCAGAGCGTGATGGCGTAGTTGCACATCTGTTCGTCGCTCCATTGCTGGAAGAACGGAGCGTAGTCGGGCAGGCGGTTGTGGTGGCGGCAGTAGTCGAGCATATCGGTGTAGCGCTGGTCGCCGGCAACGTAGAACTGCAGGTGGCGCGACTTGATATAGTCCTCGAAGTCTTCGCGCAACTCCTTCAGCGAGGCGCGTGCCACGTTGAGCAGCTTCAGCTGCATCTCCGTCGATGCCACACCGTCAGCCAAACCCTCGACGATGTTCTGCTTGCAGGAGCGTGCCGCCTGAATCACCTGGTCGCGCGTTCGGTCTTTGTATAAATGAATGAAGCGGTCGCAGAAAGCGAACGCCAGCTGATACACCACATCCGACTTCTGGTAGAAGTAGAGCGTGTCCCAGTTGCGCTGCTGATTCAGTACGTGTAGAGTGTTCGGGTCTTCAGCCATAGCGGGTTAATAGTTTGATTGTCTGTCGCAAATTTAAAGAAAAATGTAAAGAGGCACAAGCGTATCCATAACAAATTCACATTTATTTCGTACTTTTGTCCGTCGAAACATACATGTTCAGCCGGCAGACAACGTCGGCTGAGAAATATACGATAATTATGGACAATCCTTCAGACACAATAAAGGCTACTTCTGATTCGGCGACTGCCACTTCGGACAACACAGAATTTCTTGCGTCGCTTCAGCCCGACGCCTTCGACGCCGTGATAGTAGCCGGCGGCGACTTTCCTACGCATCCCGTTCCGCTTGCCGTGATGGAGCGTGCACGGATGCTTGTAGCATGCGATTCGGCAGGCGAGGAACTCGTACGCCGTGGCTACAAGCCGACGGCTATAGTGGGCGACTGCGACTCGATGTCGGCGGAGTTTCGTGCGGAGCATGCAGACATTATATATAAGGTGGAGGAGCAGGAATTCAACGACCTCACGAAGGCTACGCGGTTCTGCACGGAGCGCGGTTGCCGCCGCATTGCCTACGTCGGAGCAACGGGCAAGCGCGAGGACCATACGCTGGGCAACATCTCGCTGCTCGACTTCTACCGTCGCGAGCTGCATGTAGACGCCCTGATGCTCACCGACTACGGTGTGTTCATCCCGGCTGCTGGCGAAACCGCAATAAGAACTTTCGCCGGACAGCAGATAAGCATCTTCAATCTCTCATGCACGCAGATCGACGGCGACGGACTGCGCTGGCTGCCCTACGCCTTCTCCGCACTCTGGCAGGGTACACTCAACGAGGCGCTTGGCGAGAGCGTCACGTTGCGTGGCGACGGAAACTACATAGTGTATGCTGCTTACAAATTGTAGTCTATTTTTTTTGACATATTGACACTAAACGGTATGTAATAAAAGCAGAAAATAGTGCGTGAAAGTAAAATGACTGGTTTTAATTACATAGTGCAGGTCAAAGTGTTAGTTTTTATGCGTTTTTTTTACTTATAACGTATTTTGTGTTTAATTATGAAATATGTTGAATAACGTTAAATACGTGAAGTTTTCTTGAGAAATGTTTGGAAGTTATAAAAACATTCTCTAAATTCGCAATTGGAAAACTAATTCTTTTCAAAAGAAGAAGTTTATCACAGATACAAACTTCATTTGCTATTGAAGCAAACTGACGACACAGACAAGACGACGACGCAAACAGACGAAAAGAGAAACCAAGACGACGCAAACTGACGAAAACGATAAATTTCAAACTGACGCAATCAACGACGCAAACTGACGAAAATACAAAAACGAAACCGGAGCGGCTTTCGCTACAGATAGCCTTCCACGCAAAACCCAAAATCAAAAAACCAAACCCCAAAAGGAGTTACTGGCACACGACGGAGAAATTGTATCCTCTCGAAACCGAAGGAGAAACAGCCTCTTCTCTCGAAACCGCCTACTCAGGGTAAGGGGGTGCACTTGTCTCAAGTGCACCAACCGAGCAAGCGGTGCACCAACCGAGCAAAACCCTTACAAACTGAATAACTAAAAAGGAGTAGTCTTTCCAAACCAACCGACAGACATTCCAACATATATAAACTAAACAACAAAAAGGAGTTGCTTATGAAACGACTTGTATTTGCACTATTAATACTGCTCTGCGGCAACGATATGTCAGCCCAGACATATACAAAGGAAGTCTGCGTAAGATTCCCGGTGGCATCAAGCGTGCTCAATCCTAACTTCGGTGACAACGCAGCAAGTCTCGCAGAAATAGTCAAGTTCCTTACTGACGTGCAGAAAGACAGCACCTTGGAGCTGACCAGTGTGAAATTCTGCGGCTCGGCATCGCCCGAAGGTGGACCTCTTCTCAACCAGCGTCTCACCGAAAGACGCTGCGCCAACATGGAGCGCTACGTTCGCGAGCGAGTGCAGCTGCCCGACGCAATAGTGTCGAAGTGCGAGTGCTCGGAGATGTGGCAGAAGCTGGCTTACTTCGTAGAGAAGTCGGACATGCCGTACAGAGACGAGGTGTTGCACCAGATACGCGAGACCGATGAGTTCACATACAACTCGAAGGGAGTACTGGTAGACAGCCGCAAGAAGCGCCTCATGGACCTCAACTACGGACGCACATGGAACTACATGCTGCGCGAGTTCTTCCCCGCAGTGCGCAACGCCAGCCTCATATCTGTCTACATCGAGCAGAAGCCAACCGTGGTAGACAACCAAAAGGCAGAAGTGATTGTTCCGGAAGAGCCCGTAACACAGGAGCCGCAAGTAGAGGAGCCCGCACCTGAGCCTGAGCGCCGCAACGCATACCTCGCCATCAAGACCAACATGCTTTACGACGCGCTCGCCGTACCGAACATAGGCATGGAGTTCTCGCTCGGAAAGCGCTGGTCGATAGCTGCCGACTGGATGTACGCATGGTGGAACAACAACCATCACCACAACTACTGGCGCATCTACGGCGGAGGCATCTCGCTGCGCAAGTGGTTCGGTAAGGCATCGAAGGTGAAGCCGTTGCAGGGACACCACCTCGGCATCAACGCACAGGCGTTCACCTACGACTTTGAGCTCGGCGGAAAGGGATACATGGCAGGCATACCCGGCGGAAAACTTTTGGACCGCACAAGCTACGCAGTAGGAGTCGAATACGGCTACTCGCTGCCGATAGCAAAGCGCCTGAACATCGACTTCAGTGTTGTGGCAGGATACATGGGCGGACGCTACTACGAGTACGAGCCGCTGGACGGACACTACGTGTGGAAAGCCACGAAGAACCGCCACTGGATAGGCCCTACAAAGGCTGAGGTGTCGCTCGTATGGCTCTTGGGACATGGAAACTACAACAATAAGAAGAAAGGAGGCGACAAATGATTAAGGTCATATTTAAACGCAATGTTACGAGAATCGCAACGGCGTTTGCTCTGGTTGCCATGACAGCATTGTCATCTTGCGAGCACAAGGATTTGTGTTTCGACCACGACTCTCATTCTCCTAAGTACAAGTTCCGTGTAGAGGCAACATATCAGCAGGAGTGGGAGATACGCAGCGACGGAAGCACCGACTGGAAGAACTTCTCTGCATGGGTCGACACCTACGGTATGCAATACGACGACCTCAGACCGCTCATACCCGCCGGTCTCCGAATGCACGACTTCCCGGCTCTCGGACCGAGCGACATGATCAACATGCCGGCTCAGGGCGACGTAGTAGGTCTCCGACCGGGCAAGCACCAGCTGCTGTTCTACAACAACGACACCGAGTATATCGTGTTCGACGACATGTACTCGTACGCAGCAGCCAAGGCTACAACCCGAACACGCACACGAGCTTCGTTCCTCGGCAATCCGTTCCAGAAACAGACCGACGCCAATGAGCCTACGGTGGCAATGCCCGACATGCTCTACGGCAACTTCAACGAGGAGTACACATCGGAGCGCACGGTGGAGGAGACGGTGATGCCTGTCACGATGCACCCGCTCGTGTTCAAGTACCTTGTTCGCTACGAGTTCAGCAAGGGTCTGCAATACGTAGGGCTGGTGCGCGGAGCACTCTCCGGAATGGCATCAGCCGTATACCTCAACAGCGGCAGGACATCAGCCGAGGCAGCAACGCTGCTTTACGACTGCACGCTGCAGCAATGGGGAGCACAGGCTATAGTTACATCGTTCGGAGTGCCCGACTATCCTAACGGCTACTACACATCTACACGAGCACCGCGCAGCCACGCGCTCAACCTCGAGGTGCGACTGAAGAACGGTATCATAAAGAACTTCTACTTCGACGTGAGCGACCAGATTGCAAAGCAACCGCAAGGCGGCGTAATCGTAGTGAAGGGCATCGAGATCTCTGACGAGGACGGCAAGCACGGCGGATCGGGCTTCGACGTAAACGTAGACGGATGGGGCGAGTTCGAGGACGTAGACATGCCGCTCAAGTAGCGCTACGCAGCTCAAGCAGAAACTGTACACGGTTTACAACTAAACTTTTCATATAACTTTATTTACTAATTTAAACTACATCATTATGAAGAAGAATCTATTTTTAATCGGTTTGGCAGCAATAGGTATGTTGTTTGCTTCATGTAGCAACGACGAGACTGTAGAGGTAGCTAAGAATCAGAACGGAATCCAGTTCAAGAGCTTTGTAAATAACAGCACACGTGCGACAGACTTGACAACCGCTAACCTCACCGACTTCCAGGTTTGGGGTATTATGAAGAAGGACAACCAGATCGGCAAGCCGTTCGTTGGCACACAGGTTAACAAGGCTGGCGGCGCATGGTCTTATGGCACACCAGTTTACTGGGAGAAGGGCTATCAGTATAGCTTCGTAGCTGTGGCTCCGGCTGGTGCATTCGAGATGGAAACAGCTCCTGCCGACTACCAGGACTACGGCAAGGTTAAGTTCAACAACGGTAGAGGCGATACAGACCTTCTCTGGGCTACCAACAACAAGGGTCTCGTGACATGGGATGGCGATGTATGTCCGGCTGCTGTCGACCTGACATTCAACCACATGCTTTCACGCGTTCGCTTCAACTTCGTGAACGCTATGGACGACGGCTCTTTGCTCACCGTTAAGGACGTGCAGATCACTAACGCTTGCACAGAGGGCTCTGTACAGCTCATTGCTGACAATGCAGGTTTGGCATGGGCAGCTTCAGGCAACGCAGCCCTTCTGTTTGACAACGCAGCAGAAACAGGTTTCGCTCAGAACGCAGTTTGCACAACAGGTCACAAGTACATGATTCCGACAACTAAGGCTTATAATGTAACATTCAAAGTAGAGCGTGCACACAACGGCGTTGTTGACACCTACGAGCACTCTGTTAACCTCACAGAGATGCAGATGGAGTCTGGCAAGAGCTACCAGTTCAAGGCTGAGTTCACAGCACAGAACATCAATCCTGAAGGCGCACTCTGCCCGATCGTATTCACAGCTGACGTGAACGGATGGGACGCTTGGGGCGACGCAATCGACATGAACATGTAATCGTAGAAAACAACTAACACACGATGCGTCGAAAAGACACATCTGTAAACATCTAACACATCAGGTGTGGGGGGAACGCACAGTTCCCCCTTACACCCGCTCTTTTCTCTTAAAACCAATTAACCCATTTAATGCGAACGAATATGAAAGGAATAAATATATTAAACATGACAGCAGGCATGGCTGCTGTGCTCCTGTCGGTGACACTCTTTTCATGCAGCAGCGATGTGCCGTACGAACACACTGATTACAGCACAACAGACAATATCTGCTTCGGTATTTCTGATTCTGGCAACGGCACACGCGCCGCAGCCGCAAACGAAGCGATAACCACCGACCGTTATGTGCTACGCTCATCAGAATCGAGCGACACCCTCTGCGTGCGTGCTGTCGTAAGCGACGGAATAGGCAAAGCCGCCGCCAAGCATGCCACACGTGCTTCCATGCAGACCACGATGTACGACCAGTTCAACGTCGTAGCGCAGTTGAAGAAGTCTGACGGTAACATTGCTCCACGATACTACATGAACGAGGTAGCCACCAAGCAGGGCGTTGTTTGGCAACCCTCTTCGTCGATATACTACTGGCCCGACAACGGATCGCTACGCTTCCTTGCATGGGCTCCTTTAGATGCAGAGCTTGACGAATCGCCGGTCAAGCCTTCAGAAGACGTAAACAAGACAACCATAAAGTACACCGTTCCGGCAGAACTCTCAAAGCAGCGCGACCTCGTGGCGGCTGCCACCGGCTACAACGCAAGTCCTGCGGGTGGAGTATGCGCTCCGGTATCGCTGCAGTTCAAGCATCTCTGCACAGCCGTTGTCGTGAAGACTGGCGCAACGATGGCGCCCGGCACGATAAAGAGCGTAACCGTCACCAACGTGCGCAACTCTGGAACGTACGACATGCTGAGATCCGCATGGACACTCAACGACGCAACGACCAGCTACACCGTTTCGCCCGACATGGCTACAGGCAGCACCACAGCCGAAGGCACAAAGCTCAACGCCGACGACGCTACATTCATGCTGCTGCCGCAGACATTGGGTGCTGACAGCAAGCTCGAAGTGATGTTCCACGACAACATCTCAGGCCGCGACCGCCTGCTCACAGCTTCGCTTAACGGCGCCGAATGGCCGATGGGCAAGACCGTCACCTATCGCCTCTCTATCACTCCGGAGTATGAACTTGAGTTCACAACAGAACCGCAGGTGCAGGATGCACACTATGTGATCTATCCTATAAAGATAAAGGTAGATCCTGGTTTGAGTGGTGGTTGGAGATTGAAGTCAACATCGCCAAAGGTGACGTTTTGCAAGGAGTTAACAGAACTTACATCGCTTGGCTACTGGATTGAAGAAGACCGTGGTACACAGGCTATAGAAGGTACTGAAACAGGTGAAATCACTGTATATGCTTTCATTGAAGAAAATGTAACTAATGCAGAACGTGACCTCGTGCTCGAGTTGAGTCCGAAGGGAATACCTTCAGCTACACCAGCTAAGTTCACAATTAGACAGTTGTGTCCGAGTTGGAATACCGACGGATTGGGTTGCGAGCGCTTTGAAGATGGAAAGTATCCATGGGGCTTCTTGTGGGATAGCTCTATGAAAATCACCTATGATATGAGGGATGCTGGTGGTCATGGCTTCTGGGGTCCGTTAAGAAGATGGATTATGAAGATTCAGATTAAGTATTATGGTGATAAGTATAAAGACTACATTACCTATACTCAATATTGGCTTCAATTAGAAACTGTTACTATCGACTTTAGTAAAGTACCTAATCTTGATGTAGCAGACAATCCTGACGATGGAAATCTGAATACATGGGAATTATATAATTTCAATGGTATTAGTGATGTAACAGGACTTATGACTCAGTTGGAAGCGTGGGGTGGAAAACCTGATAAACATTTAGCGCAAAATCCAGCAGAATATGCCGCTCGATTGTGTACAATGAAGAATAAGTTCAATAAGGAATTGCTTGAAACAGATGCTGCTGGTAACAAGACATATCGTCCAGTGCTTAAGCGAGAAAACCTTGTGTGGTATCTACCTGCTAAGAACGAATTCTCTATGGTTGTAGATAATGAATATCCTTTGACTGGAGATTATTGGACGTCAACAGCTTCTGAGGTTGCACATGATAACGAGAATTCGTATAAATACTTGTATGGTTCTGGTGCATCTCTCCAAAAGCGTACAACGTTGCTCAACGTACGTGCAGTGCGCAAGCGTCCATAAGCTGCGCCGGCACTCATAAAAATGGTACTTTTTATATTATTTGCATAACTCTTTTCATACTGCGATTAGAATGATCCGTGAGGCTAATTCTAACCGCAGTTTGTTTTTTGTTATATAAACCAAGTACGTGAAAAAATCTGCCATATCTTCCAGTTTCGCCGTAACGCACACAGGATAAGCGCAATAAGGGCTGGAAGATAAACCGCTGGACGCGATATCTACCAGCCTATCTGCCAGCCCGAACCAATCATCTGCCAGCAGTATAACACTTTTGATGAAGCCATAAAACACTTTTGATGCAGCCGTATAATGCTCTTGACGCAGCCTATCAAATTGCGTGTCTGGAGCAAAAACATGGCGTTTGTTTTTGCGGTTTGCGCGTTTTGTACTAATTTTGCACGCTCAAAACGCCCCTATCATCATTAACAATTTATATTTTTTATGTTCAAAAACAATTTCAACGCACGCCCTGGAGCCTTGCATTTCAAGCACTTCACGCGCCGCAGCTATGCTCTTTTCAGCTGCTTGGGTCGCGAGGTGCTCATCTGCACGCTCAGTGTGGCTACGCTCACCAACGCCAAGGCAGAGGGCATCAGCACCAAGCCTGTAGCGTCGGCTCTGGCTCTCGACTCGCTGAGCCGCGAGGAGGTGAAGCTCGACGAGGTGCTCGTAACGGGTTCGCGTGCTCCGCTTACTGCATTGCAGTCGGCAAAGATTGTGGCTGTCATTTCGCGCGACGACATTCAGCGTGCGGAGGCAGCGAGTGTCAACGACATTTTGAAGTTAGTCCCGGGCGTGGATGTCCGTCAGCGCGGGGGCTTTGGTGTACAGACGGACATCTCCATCAACGGCGGCACGTTCGACCAGATTACCATTCTATTGAATGGCATGAATATTTCGAGTGCACAGACGGGTCACAACGCTGCCGATTTCCCAGTTTCGCTTTCCGACATTGAGCGCATCGAGGTTCTCGAGGGTGCTTCGGCACGTGTGTTCGGTTCGTCGGCGTTCAGCGGTGCCATCAACATCGTTACGCGCCAGGATGCTGAGAGCAATGTGTCGGTGGCTGCCGAGGGCGGATCGTTCGGCACGTTCGGCGGTGACGCGAGCGTGAACCTTGCTACGGGTGCGGTGCGCCAGAAGCTGAGCGGAGGCTACACGCAGAGCGACGGAGGCACGGAGAACAGCGACTTCCGCCGCCGTCGTGCCTACTACATGGGCCGTTGGGAGTCGCGCTACGTAGACCTGCAGTGGCAGGGCGGCTTCTCGTCGCAGAACTTCGGTGCGTCTACGTTCTACAGTGCGAAGTACAATAATCAGTTTGAGGCTACACGACGTTTTCTGGCATCGGCACAGGCGGAGATTAAGCCGTGGGCTGACGACCGTTTCGTGCTCACGCCGATGGTCTACTGGCATAAGGATGTAGACCACTACCAGCTTATAAAGGGCAAGGAGGGCGCTGCTGCCGGCGAGAACTATCACCGTCTCGACATCTACGGCGGTTCGCTCAACGCTCATGCTACGTGGCTGCTCGGCAAGACGGCGGCTGGCGTCGACGTGCGCCGCGAGCATATCCTGAGTACGGCGTACGGCGATGTGCAGCCGGAGGACAAATGGGTGTCTATCAGCGGCACCGACCGCAAGTACAACCGCCTCGGCGAGCGCACCAATACGAGTCTCTTCCTCGAGCATAACGTCATCGTGGGCGGATTCACGCTGTCGGCTGGCTTGCTCGCCAACCGCAACACGGCGCTCGACGGCAAGTTCCGCCTCTACCCGGGTGTGGACGTGAGCTACCGCCCGAACGACGAGTGGAAGGTGTATGCTTCGTGGAACCGCGCGCTGCGCGTGCCTACGTACACCGACCTGTATACGAACAATGCGGTGCAGCAGGGCGACATTGCGCTGCGTCCGGAGAAGAACGAGGCGTTCAAGGTGGGCACACGCTACCGCACGCACGGCTTCGAGGCGCTGCTGAGCGGCTTCTACTCGAAGGGTACGGACATCATCGACTGGGTGTATCCTACGACTGAGAGCAAGAAGTATCAGGCTATGAACATCGGCAAGCTCGACAATATGGGCTACTCCGTAGATGCTGCGCTGCATCTGCAGGAGCTGCTGCCTGAGTTCTTCATCACGCGCATAAAGGCGGGCTATGCGTTCATCCATCAGAAGCATTCTACCGACGGCGACGTCTACGGTTCGCTCTACGCGCTGGAGTATCTGCGCCACAAGGCTACGCTACAGGTTGACCATCGCATCTGGCGACAGCTCACGGCATCGTGGGCGCTGCGTTGGCAGGAGCGTATGAACGGTTATCATCCGTATACGAAGGTGGATGTGCGTCTGCAGTGGACTGCGCCTACATACAATATATATGTAAAGGCCGACAACATCACCAACCACCATTACTACGACCTGGGCAACGTCAGACAGCCTGGCATCTGGGTTATGGCTGGTGCGAGTGTGAAGCTGAAGTTCTAAAGTGCTGACCGAATTCTAAAATGCAGACCGGGGCGTGGTAATGGCTTTACCGCATACATGTAATGCCATTACCGCGCCCCGGTTATATCGTTACCGCACCGCTGTAACGTTGTTCCCAGCTTGCGGTAACACTCGCTTTTCTAAAGTTTGTAGTTGAAAAACTCCCACAGATTTCACTCTAAGTTTGTAGTTGAAAAAACTCCCACAGATTTCACTCTAAGTTTGTAGTTGAAAAAACTTCCACAGATTTCACTCTAAGTTTGCAGTTGAAAAAACTCCCACAGATTTCACAGATTCTCACAGATGTTAGGGCGCGTATATCTCCCACAGAATCCACAGATTTCACAGAATTTTTCTCAGCAAGAAAGTTCTGTGTAAATCTGTGAAATCTGTGGGAGAATATCTCAGCAAGAAAGTTCTGTGTGTTCTGTGAAATCTGTGGGAGTTTTCTCAGCAAAAATTTCTGTGTAAATCTGTGGGAGAATATCCCAGCAAGAATGTGTTCTGAATTCTGTGGGAGAATATAGATTTTGTTGTGTTGGTGCACTTCTTGCTCTGGCAAGCGGCAAAGCCGAGCGGAGACAAGTGCACCCCCTTGAAAGCACCATAACTTCTGTGTGTGAAATCTGTGGGAGAATATCTCAGCAAGAAAGTTCTGTGTGTTCTGTGGATTCTGTGGGAGAATCTCTCAGCAGAAAGAGATTTATTTTCTCATGCTCTGGTCCTTGCGATACTGCGTTGGCGACATGCCGAGGTGGCTCTTCGTGAACTTGCCGAAGAACGAGAGGTTGGGGAAGCCGAGCAGCTCCGAGATTTCCTTGATAGAGAGGTTGGAGCGGCGCAGATACTTCTCAATCGCCTTCACCGTGTAGCTGTGAATCCACTCCAGCGCCGTGCGACCCGTCACCTGCTTCGTGATGCTCGAGAGGTATTTCGGCGTGATGCACAGCTCCTGCGCGTACTTCTTCACCGGCTGCATCTTGCCGTTGTTAGCCGCCAGCAACTCAATGAAGCGCTGGAAGAGCAGGTTGGCCTGCTTCAGGTTGCCGCCGTCGAAGGTGTATTCTACGTATGGCGTGATGATGGCGAAGAGTTCGTAGATAGTGCTTTGCAGCAGACAATGCATTATCTCGCGGTGGTAGAAGCCGTTCGGGTTCTTTATCTTGTGCGCTATGATGGCGTAGTATTTCATGAATATGTCCTGTTGCTCCTCGTTGAGGTGTACTACGGGATTCTTGGATATGTAGCCCATCAGCGCAAGGAAGTCGCTGTTCATCTGCACGCTTGTCTGTGCCGTCTTGTACGATATGCCCACAATCTTAGATTCGTAGTCGGGCGACACCAGCACGTTTTCCCACGTGGTGCTCGGCAGGCATATAACCACGTCGCCCGCCTTCGATGTATAGGTCTCTCCGTTCGATTCGTACTGCATGCGTCCCTTCGTGCAGTATGTCATCATAATCATCTCGAAGCGGTATGTGCCGTCCGTCTGCAGCACCTTGTCGATGCCGTCGAGCACAACCACATCGCCGTCAATATAGTCGGCGTTGCCGTAGTTGGCTATCAGTCTCATGTCAATCTTGAGTTCTGTCGTTGTCGTTTCGTTAGTCATTATGTCTAATTTTTTTAGTTTCTTACGCAAAGCTATTCGCCGCAAAGATAGTCATAATTTCCTTATGTTGATTATCCTGTTTCTCCAATTTTATATTCTTTAAGTCAGATTTTGTTCTTTTATTATGCTGAGCACCGTTTCCGAGCACCGCAATGTCGCAGAAAAAGGGGAAAAACTATCCTTAGATAACAGAAAAGTTGTAACTTTGCACAAAGATTAGGCAATTAGTAAGCAAATAAAAACAAATAAAAACAAATATAAGAGAAAATGAATGTAGCTATTGTTGGTGCGAGTGGCGCTGTAGGACAGGAGTTCCTGCGCATCCTCGCCGAGAGAGATTTCCCCATTGACAATCTGGTGTTGTTTGGCTCTGAGCGTTCAGCCGGAAAGAAATACACCTTTAAAGGTAAGGAGTATGAGGTGAAGCTCTTGCAGCACAACGACGATTTCAAGGACATCGACGTGGCGTTCACGTCGGCTGGCGGCGGCACCTCAAAGGAGTTCGCCGAGACCATCACCAAGTACGGCGCCGTGATGATCGACAACTCGTCGGCTTTCCGCATGTGCGACGACGTGCCATTGGTTGTGCCCGAGTGCAACGCCGAGGACGCCCTGAACCGTCCGCGCGGCATCATCGCCAACCCTAACTGCACCACTATCATGATGGTTGTAGTGCTGAAGCCGCTCGAGCAGCTCAGCCACATCAAGCGTATACACATCGCCAGCTACCAGAGCGCTTCGGGCGCAGGCGCTGCTGCCATGGCAGAGCTCAAGGAGCAGTATCGCGAGCTGGTGAACAACGAGCCGGTGAAGGTGGAGAGATTCCCGCACCAGCTGGCTTACAACGTCATCCCGCAGATAGACGTCTTCACCGACAACGGATACACCAAGGAGGAGATGAAGATGTTCAACGAGACTCGCAAGATTATGCACAGCGACGTGCGCTGCTCGGCAATGTGCGTGCGCGTCAGCTCGCTCCGCTCTCACTCTGAGTCGGTATGGATCGAGACCGAGCGCCCCATCAGCGTTGAGGAGGCTCAGAAGGCTATCGCTGCTGCTCCGGGCTGCACGCTGAAGGACGACCCGCAGAACCTTGTCTATCCGATGCCGCTTGAGACAGCAGGCAAGGACGACGTCTTCGTAGGTCGCGTGCGCAAGGACCTGGCTGACGACTGCGGTCTTACTTTCTGGCTCTCGGGCGACCAGATTCGCAAGGGTGCTGCGCTCAACGCCGTGCAGATTGCAGAATACCTGTATAAGGTTGGCAATCTGAAGTAAACACTAATAGGATAAAAAACGAACACGAATAGCACAAATTTCACGAATCGAAGTTTTTTTTCATTCGTGAAATTTGTGCTATTCGTGTTCGTTTTTCTTTATTAAGCAATTTAATGTGTTGAGAATATTTACGTTTTTTACTCTACAACACTTGGTGCTGCGGAGGCCGGAGACCTCCGCTACGGATAAACACAATTTCGTAGTTTCTACTACTGTTTGCCTTTATCTCGCTTCTTTCAGCAGTCTGCGCGCAAACTCAATTATTGTATCCTCGCCACGCAGCCAATCCTCCGTCTTAAGCGCCACGTTGTAGTCGGGATCGATGCCGAACTCGGTAGGCTGCTTCTGCTTGTCGTACATCGGGCACGCCGAGAAACGCACGCTCCAGCCCACGGGCAACTCTGTAGAGAAGGGCATTCCGGCTCCGCCGCCCGTGCGGTCGCCTACGACGGTGACGTTAGGGCAGCAGCGCATGTACTTCACGAACTCGTTAGCCGCACTATACACCGCGCGGTTCGTGAGCACCACCACAGGCTTCTGCCATCTTATGCCGTTCGACGGCTTAAGGTACTGAGCCTCCATCTTCGAGAAAGCGTCGTGCGCCTTGCCCGTCTTGTGCTGCATGTAGCCCACAAGCAGCCGCTCGTTGCAGAAACGCGCCGCCAGCTGTTCAGCCGCCGTGAGCAGTCCGCCACCATTGTCGCGCAGGTCGATGATGAGTCCGTTGCACGGCACCAGATAGAGCATCACGTTGTCGAGATTGCCCTCGCCGAACGCGTATGCGAACGTTGTGCAGCGCACATATCCCGTGTTGTCGTCGAGCACGCGGTAGCGCAGCCCGGCAGCAATGCGGTAGTCGGTGCCGAGATACTTCGAGAGCAACGTGTCGCTCACGTTCGACGGATAGTCCTCGTGCCACGACCAGTTGCGCGCCACGTCCCACGCCGAGTACATGTTCACGTGTCCGTCGCGCAGTTCGCCCAGCATGTTGCCCAGCACCTCGAACAGCTGCGTCTCAGTCATGTCGTTCGTGACCTGCCGGCTGTAGCGAGCGTGCACCTCGTTCCAGTCGAGTCCGTACTGCTCGCGCTTGTAGTCGAAGAAGCAGTAGTGCTCGTCGATGGCACGCCAAAGAGCCTCAAAGTTGCCGCGCGCATTGTCGGCATACTCCGTCTCGTCGACGCACGCCGTTGTGAGGAACAGCAGCGCTGCAAACATTATCTGTATTATTCTTTTCATGTTTCTTTGTTTTTTAAGGGGGTGCAGCTATAGCTTCACGGTGCGGAACCGTCTCACGATGCCGATGACCAGCGCATGCGTATACGTGTGCTGCTTGAGGTTGTTCACGTTCGCCTGACGCCAGTCGCCGAGGTATCCGATGCGCCATGTAGTATGCAGCGCGCGGAAGTCGAGCGTGAGCATCTGGCGCAGCGAGGGCGTAGACGCCACGGTTGTAGGCACGCAGTTGTGGTCGTAGTTGCCGCGTGAGAATATCTCGTAGTAAGATTGTCCGTAGTTGGGCGAGAACATCAGTCCGCAGAGCGGCGCCGACGCCTCGTAGTGCAGCGTGAACGGACGCTTCTGGCGCTTGAAAAGTCGGAAATCGAAGTCGGCAGCAACGGTAGGTTTCAGCTGCAGGGCGAAGCGCGCCTGTGCAGGATTGTTGCTTCCGCGTGTGTTGTAAAGAAAACCTGCGCTCAGCTCGGCTGTGCCGCCGGCAAGAAGGCGCAAGCTGCAACTGCCTACGGGCATTTGCCACTTGCGCAGCAGCGAGTAGCCGAACGTATATCCGCCCGCAATCTCACCGCCGTTGCCCGAGCGGTTGTCGGCAAAGGCGATGTTGCCCTCGTGCAGCAACTGGTGCACGAAACGGGCAGAGTCGTTCTCGCGGCGCGTGTGCGAGATGAAGTGCACATCCGTGCCGCGATATTTCTCGGGCGAGAGATAAGTGTCGAGAATATTGGTGTAGCCAACGCCCAGCATAAGAGCGTTCTCTCTTATGGGGTGCTGTTTCTGAGGCTGCTGTTGTAGGAGCTGCTGTTGTAGTGGGTGCAGTTGTAGTGGGTGCAGTTGTCTCAACTGCACCGACCTATCTGTATCCGGGTAATCTGGTGCAGTTGAGACAACTGCACCCCCTAAAATAGCATCCCCTTGAGTGTTGTTGATTGGTGCAGTTGAGACAACTGCACCCCCTGCAACTGCATCCCCTGAGATACACCATAGTATGGCGACTAATAGACTAAAGATCCTCATTCTCGGTGAAAAGATTTAGTTGACCAGTCATTTCGTCTATCACCTGCTGCTGGCTCTTGCCCGCATCGGGGTCGAGGTTCGTGTCTTCCGCATCGTCGCCCTCGCCGTCTTCGCCCTCCTCCTTTTCGGGTTCGGGGAAGCGTGTAGGCTCCAGTCCCTTCACGTCGAGCACATCGAACGTAGTGACGCGCTTGCCCTTCGCCTTGAAGCCCTTCACGGCGATGAACTCCTCGGCGTCTATCTCCAGCGGCGGGCGCTGCATCTCCGTTCCGTCGGGCGCTGTTGTGGGCGCAAGGCTCACCTCGAAGCGTGGGAACGGCGTGTCGGTGAGCATCACCAGCTTGCTCTTCGGGTTCTCGCCGATGTAGTTCTGCCAGCGCTTTGTAGCCTCCATGCGGAAGCGCTTCAGATAGAGACAGTCGCCGTTGTCGGCGTCGAACAGCACAGCCGTCCACACCTTGTCAGGGTCCCATTTCTCTATGATCTTTATGTTGTCCTCGTAGTGGTTGTTGGCGTCGAACGTAGAGATGTAGAAGTTGCCGTCGTCGAGCACCACGAGTATCGAGTCCTCGTCGAAGAACTCGCCCAGCAAGCGTCCGTGCTCGTCGTAGTTCAAGCGGTTCACGTCGGGGTCGTACCACACCTTTCTTCCGCCCAGCGTAGAGTGGCCGTGACTCTTCAGACCTATGCGGTGAATAGGGTTGCGCGTCACGAGGTTGCCCTTCGATGTGCGTCCCTTGATGCCCACCTCCGAGAAGTCCTTTTCGATGAAGATGTTTCTCAGGCGCGGGTTAGCCTCCAGCGTCACCTTTATCACCTCTGCCTCGCCGTTGGGGTTGGCTGTGAAGTAGAGGATGCGCGAGCCTGGTGTGCCCTGCGTGCAGTCGTATTCGCGACCCGCCGTCATCGTAGGCACGAAGAATCGCTTTATGTAAGAAGCACCGCCCTTTCCGTCGCGGTAAACCACGTTGTATATGGTGCGCTTGTCGTTCTTCTTGAACACCTGCACGTGCAGAATGTTCTTTCCGACGAATATCTTGTCGGCGGCATGCACCATCTTGTACTTGCCGTCCTTGAAGAACACGATGATGTCGTCGATGTCTGAGCAGTTGCACACGAACTCGTCCTTCTTCAGACCCGTGCCGATGAATCCCTCGGCGCGGTTGATGTAGAGCTTTTGGTTAGCCTCCACAACCTTCGATGCCTCGATAGTGTCGAAGTTGCGAATCTCGGTGCGGCGTGGGTGGTCCTTGCCGTACTTCTCGCGCAGGAACTCGAACCAATGGATAGTCACCTCGGTCATGTGCTCCAGGTCGTACTCTATTTCCGCCAGCTCTGCCTTTATGCGTGCTATCAGTTCGTCGGCCTTGTCTTTGTTGTATTTCAGGATGCGCTGCATCTTTATCTCGAGCAGTCGCAGAATGTCGTCGCGCGTAATGTCGCGGTGGAACGAATACTCGAAGTTCTGCACGCGGAACACCTGCGTCTTGAATGGTTCGAGCTTAGAGTCGATGAAGTCGACCACCTCGTCCTGCGACTTAGCCTGCTCGAACTTCTTCTCCTTGTAGATGCGCTCCTCGATGAAGATGCGCTCCAACGACGAGAAGAAGAGCTGCTCCTCAAGCTCAGCCTTGCGTATCTGCAGCTCGCGGCGCAAGAGGCCCATAGTAGAGTCGGTAGAGTGGCGTAGCACGTCGCTCACGGTGAGGAAGCACGGCTTGTTGTCTTCGATGACACAGCAGTTGGGCGAGATGTTTATCTCGCAGTCGGAGAAGGCGTAGAGCGCGTCGATAGTCTTGTCGGACGACACGCCCGGCGCCAAGTGAACCTGAATCTCCACCTCGGCAGCCGTGTTGTCGTCCACCTTCTTAGCCTTTATCTTGCCCTTCTCGATGGCACGCAGAATGGAGTCGATGAGCGTAGACGTAGTCTTCGAGAACGGAATCTCGCGAATGACGATAGTCTTCGGGTCGAGCTTCTCTATCTTTGCGCGCACCTTCACGGTGCCTCCGCGCTGTCCGTCGTTGTACTTTGCAACGTCTATCGAACCGCCCGTAGGGAAGTCGGGGTAGAGGTGGAACTCCTCGCCGCGCAGATATGCAATGGCAGCGTCGCAGATCTCCACGAGGTTGTGTGGCAGAATCTTCGAGCTGAGACCCACGGCGATGCCCTCAGCGCCCTGCGCCAGCAACAACGGGAACTTCGCCGGCAGCGTGATAGGCTCCTTGTTGCGTCCGTCGTAAGAGAGCTGCCAGTCGGTAGTCTTAGGGTTGAACACCACATCGAGCGCAAACTTGGAGAGTCGCGCCTCGATGTAACGCGGCGCCGCAGCACGGTCGCCCGTGAGGATGTTACCCCAGTTGCCCTGACAGTCGACGAGCAAGTCTTTCTGTCCCATCTGCACGAGAGCGTCGCCGATGGAAGCGTCGCCGTGCGGGTGGAACTGCATAGTGTGTCCGACGATGTTCGCCACCTTGTTGAAGCGTCCGTCGTCCATGCGCTTCATCGAGTGGAGTATGCGTCGCTGCACAGGCTTCAAGCCGTCCTCGATATGAGGCACAGCGCGTTCCAGGATTACGTAGGATGCGTAGTCGAGGAACCAGTTCTGATACATTCCGCTAAGGTGGTGTACGGCAGATGCGTCGAAGCGGTTAACAGGCTTGTAGTCGGTGTGTTCGCTCGGCATCGTGTCTTTTATCTCGTCGTCCATATATGATGTGGGTATATATAATTAATGTGTATTTTAATGCTTACAGGCAAAAGTACAAAATTTTTTCTAAAATCAAGCCGTGTTATTCAGAATAATAGTTGTAACTTTGTAAAGTAGCATTAAACATAAACATTCAAATGGGAGAATATATAGTATCGGCGCGTAAATACCGCCCGATGACGTTCGACTCGGTGGTGGGGCAGGCTGCTCTCACCGCTACGCTGAAGAACGCCGTGAAGAGTGGCAAGCTGGCGCACGCCTACCTGTTCTGCGGTCCGCGCGGAGTGGGCAAGACGACGTGTGCGCGCATCTTCGCCAAGGCAATCAACTGCATGAACCCCACGGCAGATGGCGAGGCATGCGGCGAGTGCGAGAGCTGCAAGGCGTTTGCGGAGGGCCGCTCGTACAACATCTTCGAGCTCGACGCAGCCAGCAACAACTCCGTAGAGCACATCAAGTCGCTCATGGAGCAGACACGCATACCGCCGCAGGTGGGCAAGTACAAGGTGTTCATCATCGACGAGGTGCACATGCTCTCGCAGGCTGCCTTCAACGCCTTTCTGAAGACGCTCGAGGAGCCGCCGGCTCACGTGGTGTTCATACTCGCCACCACCGAGAAGCACAAGATTCTGCCTACCATTCTCTCGCGTTGTCAGATATACGACTTCGAGCGAATGACCGTAGAGAACACCATCAACCACCTGAAGCATGTGGCTGAGAAGGAAGGCATCACGTACGAGGAGGAGGCTCTGGCACTCATAGCCGAGAAAGCCGACGGCGGAATGCGCGACGCGCTCTCCATCTTCGACCAGACGGCGAGCTTCTGCCAGGGCAACATCACGTACGAAAAGGTGATAGAAGACCTCAACGAGCTGGACGCCGACAACTACTTCAAGTTCGTCGACTATGCGCTGGCGAACAAGGTGAGCGAGTGCATGGTGCTCTTGAACTCGATTATAGAAAAGGGCTTCGACGGCGGCAACCTCATCAACGGACTCGCCTCGCACGTGCGCAACGTGCTCATGGCTAAGGACGAGCAGACGCTGAAGCTACTCGAGGTGAGCGAGCAGCAGCGCGCCAAGTACAGCGCGCAGGCTAAGGCGTGCCCGACACAGTTCCTCTACAAGGCTCTGAAACTGATGAACCAGTGCGACCTGAGCTACCGACAGAGCAGCAACAAGCGCCTGCTCGTGGAGCTGACGCTTATCCAGGTGGCGCAGATCACGCAGCCGGAGGATGCCGACAGCGCGGGGCGTAGCCCCAAACAGCTGAAAACCCTGTTCAAACTTCTTGATTTCACCCGGACGAAAGCGGCTCAGCAGGTGGCTGCTCCGGGCAATGCGGCATCTGTGGCTTCGGCTCAGTCGGATGTCGCCCAAACCGTTGCTGCCCAGCAGCAGGCTTCGGCAGCATCTGCGGCAGGTGAATCAACCAATGCAGCTGCACCTTCTGCTGCTTCTTATGCGGCGTCTACGGCTTCTTCTGCAGCGAAACCCGCAGCGGGCGGTCCGCGCCTTAAGCTGTCGTCGCTCGGCATGACCTTCCAAAGCCTACAGCGCAAGGAGGCTGTGGCTGCGAAGAAGGAGGCTGAGGTGACGAACAAGGACGAGAACGAGCAGTTCACGCAGGAACTCCTCGAGCTGCAATGGCTCTCGATGTGCAACCGTATGCCGCAGAAGATGGTGGGCCTCGCCTCCAGAATGAAGAACATGCAGCCGCGCATAGCCAACTTCCCCGATATCGAAGTGCTGGTAGACAACCAGATGCTGCTCGACCAGGTGAACGAGATAAAGGGTCGCATCCGCGTTACGCTCGCCAAGGCTCTGCACAACGGCGGCATCACTCTATCGCTACGCCTTGCTGAGGCTGAGGAGATAAGTCGCCGAAAGACAAAGAAAGAGGTGTACGACGAACTGATGCAGCAGAAGGAAGTGAAGGCGTTCGTGGAGTCGTTAGGGCTGGAACTTGTTTAAGAGTAAAAAGTTAGGGCTGGATTCCAAATAAGGAGTCCAGCCCTAACTTCTTTTGGTGCTTAGTATATTGGTTTCACAACTTCAACTCTCATTCCAAGTGCATTGATAATTTGGTAGAATGCGCCAACACTTGGAACGATAATTCCATTTTCTACTTTAGAAATATACGACTTTGTAGAGTTGATACGTTTAGCCAATTCTGTTTGTGTGATTTTGGCCTCTTTGCGCGCATCAAGCAATATCTGACCTGAATAGAAGGAAAGTGCTTCCTCTTCGGATTTCATACGCTCCGGAGTACCTTCCTTGCCGAACTTCTTGTCAAGAACGAGATCGTAATCAACGATTTGATGATTGTTTGTCTGCATAATATGCCTCCTTTATCTTTAATGCTTTTTCTATTTCTTTTGACGGTGTCTTCTGGCTCTTCTTTTGGAATCCATTGAACAATACAACGATTTTTCCTTCATCAAATATGAAAAATACACGAAAGATGTTTCCTCCATATTCTGTACGCAATTCATACAGACCATCCTTGATAAGTTTTATAAACTTCGTAGAGAGTCTGTCCTGTGTCTTGAGCAGAAGAAGCCCATACTGAATCTTTTCCTGCTCTTTTTCCTTCAAGGTACTCATGAATGCTTCGAAATAACCGCCGTATGTAAATATCCGTCGTTCCATAGTGCAAAGATAATAGAAGTTGTCAAATCTTGCAACTTTTGCAGACTATTTTTCCACAATGCTTTCGATGTACTTGCACACCATGTTGATGCCTTTCAGATTGTCGCCACCCTCGGGTATGATAATATGAGCGAAGCGCTTTGTAGGTTCGATGAACTGCTCGTGCATCGGCTTGAGCACCTTCAGATAGCGGTCGACAACCATGGAGACGGTGCGTCCGCGGTCGATGGTGTCGCGCTGAATGTTGCGTATGAGGCGCTCGTCGGGGTCGCAGTCGACGAAGATGCGCAGGTCCATCATGTCGCGCAGGCGCTTGTTGAGCAGCGTCATGATGCCCTCCACTATTATCACCGGCTTCGGCTCTACGTGTATCGTCTCCTTCTCGCGGTTGCACTTCAGGTACGAGTACGTAGGCTGCTCGATGGCGCGGCCCTCGCGCAGATCGTTAATCTGCTTTATGAGCAGTTTCCAGTCGAAGGCGTCGGGATGGTCGAAGTTGATGGCACGGCGCTCCTCTTCGGTCATGTGCGACGTGTCGTTATAGTACGAGTCGAGCGGCACTACAGCCACGTGGTGCGGCGGCAATGCCTCTACTATCTTTTTCACTACCGTTGTCTTGCCGGAACCAGTGCCGCCGGCAATACCTATTATCGTAATCTTGTCGTTTGTCATAATCTTATGCTTATTGATATATTGCGCTGAACATTCTGCTGTAGAACTCGGCTTTGCGCTCGGGTTTCATGGGGTAGGCGCGCGAACTGCTGGGCATGCGCCAGAGGCGTAGCGTGCGGTCGGCGAAGGCGAACTGCACGTTCTCGCCCACCTTCGGCTGCGTCTTTATGTCGAAGCAGGAGCAGAGCACGTCGGTGGCTTTCTGCCCCGTGGTGACGATGTCGGTGAGCTCGGGCAGCGAGTCGACCATCGCCTTTAGGTCTGTCGGCTCCACTACCTCCAGGTCTTTGTCAGACGCCGTGTTCTTCAGACGGCGCACCTCCGTCGCCGTGTCGTACATGCCTATGCGGTGCTCGTTGAGGAACGGGACGATGAGGTCGAGTCGGAACGTCTTGTGCTCGGTGTCGACGAAGTGGAGCTTGTCGCTGTAGAAGCACAGTCCGAAGATGCGCCACATGTCGTTGGTGAAGTTGGGGTAGTAGAAGCGCATCGACCAGCGCTGCTCGCCCGGCGGAAAGCTGCCCAGCATGAGCAGTCGGCAGCCGTCGGGGAGGAATGGGGTGAACGGATGGCGCTCGGTATTCATTACTTCTGCTCCTTCACCAGATACACTACTACCGGCAAGTGGTCTGAGTAGCCGTCGAGCCATACGCCGCCTGCTGTAGTACGCTTCGGCGCGCCCTTGTATCTGCCCTCGCTCTGTATGAGATACGGGCGAATGTGAATCTGATGCTGGAAGTACTTCAGCGTAGAGAAGTCTTTAGAGCCGTTGGCGTTGAGCAGATTCGGCGTCATCACAATCTGGTCGAAGAGGTTCCATGTGCCGTTGTAGAAGAGCGTGCCCTTGCCCTGCTTTGTGAGCAGGTTGTACCACGGGTTGTACATGTCGTCCTTGCCCGTCTTCTCGATGGTAGGCTTGCAAGAGAGCGCCTCGGTCATCGACTTGTTGGTAGGGTCGTCGTTCATATCGCCCATCACGAACACCTTGCACTTCTTGTTGGCACGCAGCAGCGAGTCCTTCACGGCGCGCACCTGTCTGCCTGCCACCTCGCGATAGTAGGACGTGGTGAAGCGGCTGGGCCAGTGGCACACGATTACGGCTACCGGCTCGCCGGCGAGAGTGCCGCTCACGGTGAGAAATCCGCGTGTGATGAAGTTGGAGTCCTTGGGCTCTTCGGGCACGTAGGGCACGAGGCGCACGTTCTTCACGGTGAAGAAGCGCGGGTTGTAGAGCATGGCGCAGTCGATGCCGCGGCGGTCGGGTCCCTCTACGTGTACATATTTATATCCGCGCTGCTTCAGCGGAGCCTGCGTTGTGAGGTCGTCGAGCACCTTCGAGTTCTCCACCTCCGACATGCCTACTATGGCGCAGCCGATGCCAGGCAGCTTGTCGGTGCCAAGGTCGGCGATAGCCTGCGCCATGTTGCGCAACTTGTGGGTGTACTTCAGTCCGTTCCACTTGTACGAGCCGTTGGGCAGGAAGTCGTAGTCGCGCTTGCCCTCGTCGTGGCAAGTGTCGAAGAGATTCTCCTGGTTGTAGAAGCCTACGGCGTAGAGGTTAAACTTTTTCTGTGCCGATGCTCCGAGAGTGATGCAGAGGAGCAAGGCGAGGATAAAAAGATTCTTTTTCATTTTAGTTATTTGTTTTTTTATTCTTGTTTCGTTTAATACATGAGTATATAGTGCAAAGTTACAGTAAATCCTTATTATTGCACCCTGTTTCATGCTTTTTTTGCATTAAAATACAAAACGTTACGCCCTTTTTGTGTGTTGCAGCATTGAAACACTATATTAATATAAATAAAGTTGGGAAACATTTCTTTAATTGAATAAAAATGTGTTACTTTGCAATCTATTTCATTTGCTGCAGGCTGCAGGCTTGCGAGCTTTCCGTGGATAGGATGAGACCTTTGCACGGCTGGCTGAAGTAGGGAAAATGTAGCAGCGGCGATATAACGAAATTTCATTAAATAATTATAAACACTTACATGCAAAAGAAGCTTAAATTAGCAGTGCTGGCAATGTGCTGCGCTCCGTCTGCATTCGCACAGACAGCAGCCGACTCGATCGGCTTCCACAGCGAAGCGGCGAGCGAGGCTGCCTTCACTTTCACAGAGGCACAGCTCGGTGAGGACGACGACATGACACAGAACGTGACCATCGTCAACTCTAACACCGACATCTATGCCAGCCAGGTGGGCTATTTGTTCTCACCGGCACGTTTCCGCTATCGTGCATTCGATCAGAAGTACAACGAAGTCTATCTCAACGGATTGCTGCTGAACGATATGGAGAGCGGACAGTTCCGTTACTCTCAGGTGGGCGGTCTGAACAACATGACACGCAACCAGGAGTTCGCCCTTCCGTTCGAAAGCAACAACTTCGCAATGTCAGGCATGGGCGGATCGAACAACTACAACTTCCGTCCGTCGGCAATGCCCGTAGGTCACCGCTTGACAGTAAGCGGCGCCAACCGCAACTACACCCTGCGCGGCATGTACTCGTACAGCAGCGGACTCTCTGAGAAGGGATGGGCGTTCACCGGCAACGTGAGCTACCGCTGGGCACGCAACGGATACGTAGAGGGCACATTCTACAACTCGCTCTCTTACTTCCTCGCCGTGCAGAAGGTGATGGGCAACCACAGCCTCTCGCTCTCTACATGGGGCAACCCGACGGAGCGCTCTACACAGGGTGCTGCAACGGACGAGGTCTACTGGCTCGCCAACAACCGCTACTACAACCCCTACTGGGGCTACCAGAACGGCAAGAAGCGCAACTCGCGCGTCGTGAACGACTTCGCTCCGAGCGCCATCCTCACATGGGACTGGAACTTCAACGAGAACTCGAAACTCACTACGTCGTTCTTCGGCAAATACTCTATGTACAAGAGCACAAAGCTCAACTACAACAACGCCGACAACCCGCATCCTAACTACTGGAAGAACCTGCCGTCGAGCTACTACGACGTATGGTACGGCAACAACGACTCGTATCGCACAGAGCAGGCTTACGAAGACTGGAAGACATCGTACGACTACTGGCGCGCATCGAAGGCTAACCGACAGATCAACTGGGACCGCCTCTACTATGCTAACAAGAACACAGCAGCTCAGGGCGGCGACGCTATGTACTATATCCAGGCTAAGCACAACGACAACCTCATGTTCTCGCTCGCTTCTACCTTCAACCACCAGATTGACAAGGACAAGAAGTTCAACGTAGGCGTGATAGCTGCCACAAACAAGGCTATGCACTACCAGACAATGGAGGACCTGCTCGGCGCTTCTCAGTTCCATAATATCAACACTTATATTATCTCTGACAAGTACACCGCAGCTTCGCCCGAGGCACAGTACGACCTCAACCATCCTAACGCTGTAGTGAAGGAAGGCGACCGCTTCGGCTACGACTACAACCTCTTCATCAATAAGGGCAAACTCTGGACATCGTACACCGAGAACTTCGGACCGCTCAACTATACCGTGGCTGCCCGACTCGGCTACACATCTATGCAGCGCGAAGGCAAGATGCGCAACGGTCTGGCTGCTAACAACTCGTTCGGCAAGAGCAAGACAGCGGAGTTCGTTGACGGCGGATTCAAGTTCGGCTCTAACCTCACGCTCGGACACGGCAACGTGCTCACACTCGGCGTAGGCTACGAGCATCGCGCTCCTGAAGCACGTGCGGCATTCATGTCGCCGGAGGTGAACAACGACTTCGTTCAGGGTCTCAAGAACGAACGCATCTTCAGCACAGAGCTCGGCTATATGTACGAGAACTCTTGGCTTCACCTCAACCTCAAGGGCTACTACAGCCGCATGACCAACGTTTCCGACTGGCAGAACTTCTATAACGACGACACCAACTCGTTCATCTACGTGTCTATGACCGATATGAACAAGTCGTACTACGGTGCGGAGCTCGGCGCCAAGTTTAAGCTCACCAGCTTCCTCGACGTGAAGCTCATCGGTACAATCAGCGAGGCGAAGATTACGAACAACTCTAAGCTCTGCTACATGGAGTCGACAAGCGCTACGCTGCACGGCACAGGTCAGGAAGGCGAGAACTACGACTACATACACAACAAGGGCATGCGCGACAGCGGCACACCGCTCACAGCGCTCAGCCTCGGCGTAAGCTACCACCAGAAAGGTTGGTTCATCGACCTCAACTGCAACTACTACGACCGCATCTATCTGTCGTACTCGCCCAACTACCGTTTCGACGAGAATATCAAGCGTCGTAACGACGTGATGAAGGCGCTCGACCGTCCTATCATCAACGACGTGACCGGCGAAATCATCCCCGGCGCACTCGACCAGGCTAAGGGACACGGCGGATTCATGCTCGACGGCTCAATCGGTCGCAGCATATATCTCAAGCACGGCTCGTTGTCAATCAACCTCATGGTGCAGAACATCCTCAACAACCGCAACATCGTTACTGGCGGTTACGAGCAGAGCCGAAGCGGATACACACAAAGCGCTAACCTGCGCGGATATTCGTTCGAGAAGAACCCGTTCAAGTTCTACGCTTTCGGTACAAACGGTATGCTGAACATTACTTATAAATTCTAAATCACAGAAAGAAGATGAAAAGTTTAAAATATCTGAAACTCGCGCTCTTCGCGCTTGTTATAGGTCTTTCGGCTACATCTTGTATGGATGACGACTGGACAGACCCTACTGGCGAGGTGGCACCGTTCGGCAACAACCAGCTTCAGGAGACCAACGTCGTTAACATCGCCGACTTGAAGTCGAAGTACAGCGCGCTGCTGAAGGACAAGGTGAACGACACCGTACGCATCGCCGACGGTGTGCAGATTAAGGCTCGCGTAACGGGCAACGATATCTCTGGCAATATCTACAACCAGATTATGCTCGAGGACGCTACCGGCGGCATCGTCATCAGCGTTGCTCAGGGCGGTATGTGCGGTCAGCTGCCTATCGGTCAGGAAGTGCTCATCGACCTCGGCGGACTCTACTACGGTGCTTACCGTACACAGCCGCAGATTGGCGTTCCGTACACCGATTTCAAGAAGAACCAGACTTACCCGAGCCGCATCAGCCGCACCGAGTGGCAGACTCGCTTCAAGATTCTCGGCAAGGCAGACGCTTCGCTCGTCGTGCCTCATGTGTTCGAGACTTCAGAAATCAGCACTCTAAACAACGAGACTGTGGCACATAAGTACACAGGACAAATCGTAACGCTGAAGGGTGTTGAGTTCGACACCGCAGACGGCACGGTTACATTCGCTCCCGAGGCAGAAGGTGCTGCAACAGGCTATGGCGTTACACGCTACTTTAAGGGCTACACCGCTCAGAAGAAGCAGATAGGCATCCGCACAAGCTGCTACGCTAAGTTCGCTGCAGAGACATTGCCGAAGGGTAAGCTCAACGTAACCGGTATTCTCACCGTCTACAAGACCAGCGCAACGTCGTCGTACGGCACAACCGTGCAGCTCGTTCTGCGCTCGCAGTCTGATATCGAGGTGCTCGAGCCGGAGAAGAACAAATAAAGCCTTTGCGATATAGCATTATCGGCAGCAAGGCTATCCACATTATTATTAATATACAACAAGCAAACAAACAAAAGAATATGAAAAAGATATTTTTCTCAATGCTCGTCGCAGCGATGACGGCATTCACATTCACAAGCTGTGAGGACGTTCCCGAGGCTTATGAAATTCCTGGTGGCGGCAACGGCGGCGGTTCAACCGAAATGACAGGCAATGGTACCGCAGAAAGTCCTTACACTATAGAGGACATCAAGAAGTCGGGCGCCACTGGCAGCAATGTCTTCGTTAAGGCTTACATCGTAGGCTTCGTTCCCGACAAGGCTATCGACGAGGCTAAGTTCACAGCCGAGGGTTGTGAGGTTGCAAGCAACGTTCTCATCGCAGCTTCTGCTGACGAGACTTCTGTTGACAACGTAATGCCGGTACAGCTTCCTGTAGGTGATGTACGCAACGCAATCAACCTCAAGGACAATCCTGCAAACTACAAGCAGGAGGTGGTTCTCTGCGGTAACATCGAGGCTTACTTCGGCAAGACTGGTCTGAAGTCGGTAGTTTGGGCTAAGCTCGGCGACAAGGAGTTCGGTGCAAAGCCTGGTACAGAGACTGGCGGCGATACAGGAGCTACTGGCACACCGAAGGGCACTGGTACAAAGAACGATCCGTTCAACAGCGTAGCTGCGAATGCAGAGGCAAACAAGCTGGCTGCAAACGCTGTGTCTGAGCAGGGCTACTTCATCAAGGGTAAGGTAGTATCTGTGAAGGAGGCCTTCTCTGCACAGTTCGGCAACGCTTCTTTCTACATCTCTGACGACGGCAAGGCAGACGGACAGTTCCTTGTGTTCCGTTCGCTCTATCTCGGCAACCAGAAGTGGACAGAGGGTCAGCCTAACATCGCTGAAGGCGACGAGGTTGTGGTTTACGGCAAGCTCACCAACTACTACGGCAATACTCCTGAGACTGCTCAGGGCACTACATACCTTGTGTCTGTAAACGGCAAGACAGAGGGCGGTTCTACTGGTGGCGAGGACAAACCGGGCGAGGACAAGCCTGCAGGCAATGGCAATATCGCTATCAACGGCACAACACTCACACTCTCTAACCCGAGCGTTCAGGCTGGTGCAACAACAGTAGAGGTGGTTCCTGGCGACTTCTATACAGAGAATGGTACTGAGGTTACAACCATCACTCTTAAGGACGGCACAAAGATCGTCTTCGACGCAAACGGCGAGAAGAACGGTCCGAAGTATTACACTGGTGCTAACTACTCTAACATCCGTGTTTACAAGAACAACACTATTACTTTCGAGGGTCACAAGGCAATCGCTAAGGTTGTGTTCAGCTGCGATGTAGACAAGAATAAGAATGTCAATTGCGTTGGTAACGAGACTGCTACTGTTGTTATCGACGGCAAGACAATGACTTATACAAACGTCTTCAAAGAGGCTTCTGGCGGTGGCGTTCAGTTGCGTATAAACAAGATCGTAATCACATACGCTAAGTAATAGGCTTATTTACTATCGTAAGTAATACGATTCTTTAATATTCCAAGCCGTTTCAAACATTGAAGCGGCTTGGAATTTTTGTTTTCAAAAATTTGTGGGTCTCATAAAAAAGTCGTAACTTTGCATCCGCTAAGCGTTTGAAAGCGAATTATTTATTTAACACTATAACAATTTAAACAAAATGAAGAAGGGAATTCATCCAGAAAACTATCGCCCCGTCGTATTCAAGGATATGTCCAACGGCGATATGTTCCTTACAAAGTCTACATGCAAGGCTACAGAGACAGTAGAGTTTGAAGGCGAAACTTACCCAGTAGTAAAAGTCGAAATCTCAAGCACATCTCACCCGTTCTATACTGGTAAGAGCAAGCTTGTCGATACTGCAGGTCGCGTAGATAAGTTCATGAACCGCTACGCAAAGGTTCGCAAGTAAGGAAAAGAACGAGATATATACTTCAGATAGACACGCTCTATTTTTGAATATGAATATTGAGGGTGTGTTCCATTCGTAGTTGCATATACGTATGGAACACACTCTCTTTTTATTTGTAAAAAGGGGCTTTTAAAAGTAAAAAAGTAAAAGAGTAAAAAAGTAAAAGGGACTTTTAAAAGTAAAAGAGTAAAAAGGCTTTTTAAAAGATATATTCAGATGAAGCAATATTATAAATACGCATTGCGCTGCGCAGCGATGGCTGTGCTGATGCTCTCTGCGCTCACCTTCAGCGCTTGTGGAGACGACGAGGAGGGCGGCAACGGCAGCCAGAGCGGACATGTAGACAAGAAGAACAAGAACGCTAACGTGCCGTCGGCTGCCAACGGCTACAACAAGGCGATACAGCGCACCGAATTTCCTGCTCTGAAGCAGGGCGGCAAACAGAAGGTGCTGGTTTATCGCATGAAGTCGACGGCGTACGACAAGGATGGTGTGAATTTCTCGGTGGAGTGGGACTGCAACAAGCGTTCGCAGCGCTGGACGTGCTATCAGATGCACCGCGGATATTCGGGCAAGTACTCTCGTGTGTCAAACTTCTATTTCGACACTACAAACCTCACGGCAGACGAATACTACGACGAGTTCAAATACTTCCCAGGCTATGACCGCGGACATATCTGTCCGAGCGGCGACCGCACGGCGTCGGAGGAGATGAACGCTCAGACGTTCGTAATGACGAACATGCAGCCGCAGTATCATCAGTTCAACGGCTACGACGACAGCGGCAACAGCGGTTTGTGGGTGCGTATGGAGAACCAGCTGCGCAAGTGGGCTGACAAGCTCTCCTCAAGCGATACTATCTTCGTTTGCAAGGGTGCTACCATCGACAGCGAGGCGAACATCATCACGCGCATCAACGGCAAACTCATCGTGCCGAAGTATTTCTACATGGCTATCCTGCGCAAGAGTTCGTTCGGATATGCGGGCATGGCGTTTTGGAGCGACCAGGCAAAATCATGGCGCATGAACGAGACGTTACGTTCACACGCCATTTCTATCAGCGAGCTCGAGAAGCGCACTGGCATCGACTTCTTCTGCAATCTGCCTGATGATGTGGAGGCGCAGGTCGAGAAGACGTTCAACCCGAGTGTCTGGTCAGGCTTATAATCTTTCTCTTCCCACAGATGTATTGTAGGAGGGTATGGCATCCTTGCCGTACCCACGCACCCACAGAGATAATCTCCCACAGAATTCACTCTGCTGAGATAATCTCCCACAGAATTCACGGAACACACAGAATTTTCTGCTGAGAAAAACTCCCACAGAATTCACAGAATACACTGGGCTTTCTGCTGAGAAAAACTCCCACAGAATTCGCGGAATACACAGAACTTTCTGCTGAGAAAAACTCCCACAGATTTCACAGATTTACACAGATTTTTATAGCAAAAGGTTCTGTGTGTTCTGTGAATTCTGTGGGAGAATAACGCAATTAGCATCTGTGTAGATCTGCTTTCTATGTTAAAATCCAAATGTTTTGACCATT
>ULPT01064754.1_pt1 | contig 45198 bp, 40 predicted proteins | sample 1953751 | NCBI WGS metagenome assembly ULPT01 (sample SAMEA4835636, study PRJEB28245) | human gut metagenome | biome: gut microbiome; material: fecal sample | place: Denmark | collected 2008 | reverse complement strand
AATGTCGGTTTAATGTCGGTTTAATGTCGGTTTAATTGACATTTTGTCGGTTTATGGTAAACTTCCATCATGGAAACACCAATGAAACATGAATTCGTAGAATCAGAGAAGGTCGAACTCAAGTCGAAGTATACAGATGCCATAGCAAGAAGCGTGGTTGAATTCCTGAATACAGAGGGCGGACAGGTATTCCTTGGTGTAGATGACAACGGAAACGTCATTGGCATTCCAAACGTAGACGACACACTCAAGAAACTGTCAGACCTGATAACCGTTCAGATAGAGCCTTCGCCACAGGATATCATAGACATAAACCTCAAGCTCATAGAAGGAAAGTATGTGATAGCCCTCAATGTCCCAAAAGGTCCTTCTGGAATCTATTGCATCAAGAAATACGGATACTCCACGACAGGATGCCTTATGAGGATTGGGTCAACCAACAGGGAAATGACAACCACCCAAATAAGGGTAAGGTATGAAAAGACCTTTGCAGACAACGAAAAGATGCTGATAGTTCCTTCAAAATATGGGGACATATCCTTCAGAACTCTCAAGGTCTACTACTCTGAAAAAGGCTTACACCTTGATGACAGCTCATTCGAAGTGAACATGAACCTAAGAACAGACTCAGGACGATACAACCTTCTTGCAGAACTCCTTTCCGATAGGAACGATATACCCCTTATCTTCGTCAAGTTCAGAGGGTTGGACAAATCGTCCATATCTGAAAGGAACGACTACGGCCACACCTGTATACTATTGGCGTATGAAAAGATAAAGAACAGGCTCATATCAGAGAACATATGTACGACAAACACCACTGTAAGACCTAGAAAGGACACATATCTATACGATATGGACTGTGTAGACGAAGCAGTGATAAACGCCATAGTACACAACGATTGGACACAGACGGAACCTCTCTTTTCCATGTTCGAAGACAGGATTGAGATATTCTCGCATGGAGGGCTTCCAAACGGTCTTACAAAGGAGCTCTTCTTCGAAGGAGTCAGCAAACCAAGAAACACTACGCTCATGAGGATATTCATGAACATGGAGGTAACCGAGCATACCGGCCACGGAATTCCAACGATAATCAAGAAGTATGGAAAGGAAGTCTTCGATATAGGGGATGACTACATAAAATGCACCATTCCATTCAATAGTGAAGTAATGGACAATAAACCACAAATTCAAACCACAGTTGCTTTGAACAACGTTGAAGACATCTCAAAGACTGAAAAAGGAATTCTTGGACTGCTTGTTTCAAACAACGCAGAAACAGCCGACTCAATGGCTGAACATCTATCCGTCACTAAGCGAACCATAGAAAGGGCTCTGAAATCACTTCAGGACAAAGGCTATATAAGAAGAGTTGGGTCAAAACGTGCCGGCTCCTGGCTGGTAATAAAGTAAAAGGGACCATTGCGCTTCGCAACGATCCCTTTGTTCTGTCAACAACTGGAAAATCAGTTGTAGCGTCTTCTCTTGGAAATGATCCTTACCTGCTTGTAGAGGCCGTCGCCTTCGCTTTTGGTCTCTATGCCGGTTACATCGTTGAGGGCCGTATGGACAAGTCTTCTTTCATACGGGTTCATTGGCTCCAAGAGACGGGACCTTCCGGTCTTCCTGACCTGCTGTGCGGTTCTGTAGGCGTTCTTGATTATCTGCTCTTCATGCCTGACTCTGTAGGACTCGGAATCGACTATGATCTTGCGCTCTGAATCAATCTTGCCTGCGAACACGTTTGCAAGTACCTGAAGGGCATCGAGGTTCTTTCCCTTTCTTCCAATTATTATGCTGGAATCCTCGCTTTCAATGTTGAGGTTCACCTTCCTACCCTTTCTGGATACGACCTTTGTGGTTGCCTTGTAGCCCATGTGCTCGATTACACCGTCAAGGAACTGGCAGACCTGGGTTTCAAGCTCCTCGTTTGGTTCAAGATCCTCTTCGTCCTCTTCTTCATTGGAATCGTGGGCGTCATCGTCGTAGGAGTCAATGACATCGGCATTATGGACGTAGTTGGACTCATCCTCATCTGGTAGAGCCTGCTCGGGCTCATCGTCGTTTGTGTCTATGTGGACCCTTATCTTTACATTGGCCTTCTTGAAAAGGCCCCTGCGTCCATTGTCCAGTATCTCTACATCAAAGTCCTCACGCTCGATGTGAAGCTCTTCAACAGCCTTGTTGATGGCCTCCTGTTCTGTCTTTCCTTCAAAATCTCTTGTCATATATGGTTCCCCTATTACTTTTTGTTCTTCTTGGCGTTCTTGGCGGCTTCCTTGGCAGCCTTTGTCTTTTCGTCCTCTATCCTCTTGAGCTTCTCCTGATACTTCCTCACGGCCTCAGGAACCTTCTCCTCAGTCTTCTTCTCGACGACAGGTGCGTTCTTGACCTTCTTGTTAGTGTAGATCTGCTGGATTATGGAAAGTATGTTGCTTGCCGTCCAATAGAGAAGGAGTCCAGATGGTGCGCTGTAGAGAATGAAGAAGAATATGATTGGCATACCGTATGTCATGAACTTCATCGTACCGTTCTGGTTGGCTGCGCTCTTGTTCTGGGCATTGGTCATGCTCATTGAAAGGATCATGCTCACCGTGTAGATGATTGGAAGGAGGTGGATCTCCGATCCAAGGAGAGGAATCCTGAATCCAAGTGTGAAGATCGTCTCAGGCACAGAGAGGTCTGGAATCCATCCTGGAATGAACATTGCTCCTCTGAGCTCGAAGTGCTTGTTGAGAAGTCCGTAGAATGCAATGATGATTGGGAACTGAAGCAGCATTGGCAGGCACCCGCCAATTGGATTTATGCCGGCTTCCTTGTACAGTGCGGCCGTCTCAGCATTTAGCTTCTGAGGATTGTCCTTGTACTTGACCTGCAGTTCCTGAAGCTGAGGGTTTATGGCTGACATCTTTGCAGTGGACTCCGTTCCCTTCTTTGAAAGAGGCCACAGCACAAGCTTGAGCAATATGGTGAGAAGGATTATATCAACACCATAGTTTGGAATCACCTTGTACAGGAGGTTGAGAACCCATTTGAGGATGTTTTCAAGCCATCCCAAAGCTGAACCGCTTTCCATTGCATCATCCAAATTGAGGTCCCTTATACCCCATGGGTTGTCCGTTCCATTATAGTAGGAACCAAGATACTTCTTGAGCTGAGGTCCGCAGTAGAAGTAAACGGTGTCGCTGGAGGATGCATCGGTTGCAGGCCTTGAAAGATAGATTCCATTTGTCTGTGCAATGTCGCCATCCGTGCTCTGTAGCGCAGAATACTTGTAGGCGACGTTGCTTTCAGGAGCCGCTATGACCGTGAAGTATTTGCTTGTGAGGCTTATCCACTTGAGGGAATCTGTGGTCTCATAGCTGCCGTTGGTGAATCCTACGGTTCTCTTCTTGGTCTTTCCGTTGTCCTTGTATTGGTTTATGTAGACACGTCTGTAGTCATAGTTGTTGTTCTTCATTTGGGTGAATGCAGGTCCTACCTGTGGCTCATACGCCAAAGTGTAGGCATAGCCTTCGTCATCTATGCCAGCGAACGATTCACCACCCTCAACATCTACAGTGACTGCGAACAGATAGTCTCCGTCCTTGAATTCAAAGGTCTTCTTCAATGTGAATACGTTGCCGCTTGCATCCATGTAGTCATGCGAGAAAACGATGCGTGAACCCTCTATCGTATAGTCGAACGTATCCATGATTGGATTGGAAAGGTCGCTTCCCCAGTAGGTGAGGAATGCATTGTGGTCGTTGTCGCCTTTGAACACCAGATCAACATGCTGACCGTCCGCATTGGCGTGGTCCTTCATGATTATTGACCTTATGCTTGCGCCCACTGGATCGAACGTTATGTCAAGGATATCGGTCTCGTATTCGAAGGTCTCAGTCGAATTGTGGTCCTCAAGAGGAGTGACCTTGTATTCGTCCTTCTGAACCGCAGCCGTGGTCGTGGAACCGTCAGCAGGTGATGTCTCGTCTACCGTAGTCTCCGGACTGGAAAAGAATGTTGTCTGTACGAACATACTCACTGATATGACTATGACGCACAGTATGACGGCTAGAATCGTCTTACGTTCCATTGTTCGTCTCCTGAAAAATCGTTGTCGATGGCAGAGGTCTTTGGATTCAAATTCCCACGTATGAAGCGATATTCAGCGTAGAAAACAAAAATCAGCCCACTAGTGAGCTGCTTTTCATAAAGAGGTCGAGTAATATGCCTTCCTTTTCTTCATAATCCAAATCTTTGCCTGGGTACACTATGACGACCATGTCCAGCCCTTCCTTTATCCTTTCCTGATTCGTGCGCCAGATCTCCTTGACCTGTCGTCTTATCAGATTGCGCTGGACGGAGTTTCCATAGTGTCTGGCAGGAATGACAATGAGCCTGCTGTAGGAAAGATTGTTCTCGCATACATACAGCTTAAAGCAGGAAAGAGAGAATCTTTTTCCTGCTTTGAAGACATTGTCAATATCTGCTTTAAGTCTAATAATTTGTTTCTTAGTAAGGCTTTTTCTCATCAGAGACGGTAAGACTGTGTCTGCCCTTAGCTCTTCTTCTGGCCAATACCAGACGTCCGCCCTTTGTTGCCATACGAGCTCTGAATCCAAACTTCCTGTTTCTTTTCACCTTACTTGGCTGATAGGTTCTTTTGCCTTTGTAACTCATGGTCTATCTCCATAATTTATCGCTTAAAGCGGGATTTTCTTGTCGTCAGTACATTTACCGAGCAATTGAGTATAAATTTATGCAATGTTTTGGTCAAGAGTGGTTTTGATACTCGTGCTTTCGATAATCGTCTTTAACACTCACTCATGCCTGCATTTCAACTGTTGTATTCCTTCACTATCTCGAACATGGTCTTCCATTCACAGATCTCTTCAGGTTTGAAGTAGATTGCAATCTCCCTTTCTGCGCTTTCAGGACCGTCCGAACCATGGATTACATTGTAGCTCATCTCAGGTGAGAAGTCGCCGCGTATGGTTCCAACATCGGCGTTGGAAGGATTGGTCTTTCCCATGATCTGACGCATTCCAAGGATTGCATCCTCCCCCTCTACGACCATTGCCACTATTGGGGCGCTCATTATGAACTTGACGAGACTTGGATAGAAGGGCTTTCCAACGTGCTCGGCATAATGGGACGCAGCCTGCTCTTTGGTGACTTGAAGCATCTTGAGTGCTACGATTTTATAGCCCTTCTCCTCTATACGGGCGATTATTCTGCCAATAAGTGCCCTTTGTACGGCATCTGGCTTGATTGCTATGAATGTCCTTTCCTTCATTTCAATACCTCCTGGTTGGTACTACCCTTACTTGAATCCTTTTCACTTCAAGTTCAGGGAATACAGTCTTTATCTTCTTTATCACATCGTTTCCGTTTATCTTCATATACGAAGCTCTGGAAGGATTGTCGCATGCTATATTGACCGCATCGCCATCCACTTTCTCGAAGAATACATGCTTTGCGACCTCTTCGCCTACTATGTCATGCCATCTCATGGCAAGCTGGTTGGACGGTTCGTTTGGGTCTATTCCAAACCTCATGAGAACCTGATCCACAAAGAGACTGCCATCCACAGGATCCTCTGGAGACAATGGGGCGTACATATCCCTCTTGTAGTTGGACTTCCTGTCATTTTCAACTTTGTCTTCCATCATGTAATCCATCTCATTCATCAAGGAAATCACCCCCTTCAACCTTATAGACCTTTGTGTTTCCATCGTTCATGTCAAAGAAGGAACCAAAGTACTTCTCCTCTGGAAGAAAGGTGAAGAAAGCCTGGTTGTAATAGCCCAAGTATGCAAGATACCTCGCTCTTTTTGATGCATCAAGCTCAAGCAAGACATCATCTATAAGGAATATTGGATTCAGTCCAGTCTTTTGCCTGTAGAACGCAGCTTGAGCGGATCTGAACACCAAGGAAGCAAGACGCATCTGCCCTGTGGAGGCATTGTTCACGAACGGACCATGCGAATCCACAACCGTGAACCTATCCCTATGGGGTCCGCTGGTCGTCGTGGACATCCTTAGATCAGTATCCCTTTGCAAGCGGAGCCTTTCGACGACGATTTTGACATCAAGTCCGGTCTCAAGGCAGTCTGACCAAGAAGGCCTGTATGAAATGCCAATATCCCTGCTCTCTTGGGAAACTGCATTGTATATGTCTGGAAATATTGCAAGGAACGAGTCAAGAACGCCCATCCTTGCCTTCATTATTGGAATGCCGTATGCAGCAAGCTTTTCGTCATAGACATCAAGGAGAGAAGTTTTTTGGCTCTTCAAGGCAGCGTTCCTCTGCCTTAGCACCAACTTGTACCTTCTTAGATCATCGAAGAAAACAGGATCGTACATTGACATGGTCTGGTCGAAGAACCTTCTCCTATTCTCAGGCTCCCCCCTTACGAACTCTATGTCATCGTGCGTGAAAGCAATGCATGGAATGCTATATATGAGCTCCTTTCTGTCTTTGACTTCCTTTTCATCGAGTCGTATGCGCTTCTTTCCATCTTCGAATGCAATATCAACCGTACGTCCAAGCCCCTGGGCATCCTCGAACGACGACCCTACACGGAAGAAATCCCTGCCGTGGGCTACAACGTCCCTAAGGTTCTGGGTTCTGAACGAGGAACCATAGCAAAGAAGATATATGGACTCAAGGAAATTGGTCTTCCCTTGTCCGTTCTCTCCTTTGAGTATGACTTGCTTGAAAGATGTATCTACGCTGCGGTCCTTAAGGTTTCTGAATCCGTTGAAGGACAGCTTCTCTATAAGCATCCAGCCTCTTAATTGATGTTCATTGGCATTATCACGTGCAGATAATCCCTTTCAGGCTCTGACTTGATCGTAAAAGGCCTTCCTGGTTCGCTGAACTCGATTCTGGCCTCCTTGCCATCCATGACTTTGAGAGGGCTGAGAAGATATGTGAAGTTCATTGCGCACTTCACAGGCTCGTCCTCGTACTTGCAGTCTATGATTTCACGTCCGGCACCAACATCGCTTTCATCGCAGTAGACGGACAGCTTGTTGTCGTTGAATTCAAGTATGACCTTCTTGTATTTGTTCTCTACAAGCAGAGAGACTCTCTTGAGGGCATCTGAAAGAGCCTCTATGTTGACGATGCATACCTTGCTCTGTCTTTCTGGAATCACGCGTCTGTATGCAGGGAAGTCGTTCTTTATCAACGAAGAGGAAATCGTACAGCTTCCAAAGCGAATGGAAATCGTGTTGTCGCTTACACATACATCGAAATCGCCTTCGTTTATGGACATCTTCTTCACGAGAAGAAGAAACTTGCTTGGAATCGTAGCTTTTGAGAAGTCAGGGATATCGGTCTCAAGCTGTCTGCATATATATGAAAGGCGGCGACCGTCAGTTCCAACCATTACAAGAGAATTGCCGTTCCTTTCAAGGAGTGCACCGTTCATTGCGAACTTGGATTCGTCGTCGCTGACTGCGAAGATAACCTGATTGATCATATCCGTGAAATCCTTCTGGGATACCTTGAAGAAGGAATCCTCGTCCGCAAACGTAAGGCTTGGGAAGGCCGATGCCTCTATGGTTCTTAGCTTGAAGTCAATGGACTGGTTCTCAGGCTTTATGCTTATCTTGTCTTCGCTTGTTTCGAATACGATGTCAGCCTCTGGAAGGTTCTTGACCACATTCAGAAATTTGTCGCAGAGAACGGTCGTCGAACCGTCTTCGATTCCTTGTACTGTTATCTCGGAGACATAGCTCATCTTCTGGTCAGTGGCCTTCAATGTAAGGTTGTCGCCTGCAAGTACGAGACATACGTTGGCATATACAGCAATGGTGTTTCTCTGCGAAGTGAAGTCCAGAGCGTTCGACAGCTCCTTGAGGATGGCGCTTTTCTGGCAAACAAATTTCATAGCCGTCTCCTATGTTGAAATCTTATTTTTTATTTCAGTAGCCTTAATAATAGCACAAAAATTGTCTAAAATACAGCAATTCTTTGCATTATTTGGTTATATAAGCCCAATTTTTTTCAACAGCCATGTTCATAGAATGTCAGTTTCTGTGCAATTTTAAGATGTATCGTTTTTTATGCACATGATGTAGACATTCAATCAACGGTTATGAACATGCTATGAACATGTTTTCAAAGGTGCTTTGAGTCTTAACGGTCCTGTTTTAGGACTGCTTTTCGACTATTTCCTAGCCTCTGTCTTTATCTGGCTTTCAAGCTTGGCGACAAGTGATGATAGCTCGCTGTCGCTGGAGTTGAGCTTTGATTCTACCTTCTGTACGTTGTACATGACGGTGGTATGGTTCTTTCCTCCAAATTCAAGGCCTATCTCTGTGGTGGAGAAGTCAGTAAGCTTGCGGCACAGGTACATTGCTATCTGGCGTGGAAGCACGACGGACTGGCTCTTGCTCTTACCTTTGAGGTCGAACTGCGAGACGTTGAAGTAAGTTGCTACCGTCTTGACTATAAGGTCTATCGAAATCACAGAGGCGTCGTTGTTAGAGTTTATGATCTGCTTGAGCTGCTCCTTGGCCGTTTCAAGCGATATATCCTTGTGAAGAAGGGTGCTGTAGGCTATGAGTTTCGTAAGGCATGACTCCAATGCCCTTACATTGCTTGAAATGTTTGATGCTATGTATTCGATGACCTCATTGCTGAAGATGACCCCTTTTTCTTGGCATTTCTTCTTCAATATGGCCACTCTTGTCTCGTAGTTTGGAGGAAGGAGGTCTATGTTGAGACCTCTTGCGAACCTGCTCCTGAGTCTATCCGTTATATCAGTGAGCTCCTCCACAGGTCTATCGCATGTGAACACTATCTGACGTCCGGTGTCGTATAGGTCATTGAAGGTATTGAACAGCTCCTCCTGGGTTCCGCCTTTCTTCTGGAGGAAGTGGATGTCGTCTATGAGAAGGACATCGGCCTTTCTGTACTTGTTCTTGAACTGCTGCAGCGTGTTGTCGTTGACAGACTGTATGAACTCGTTTGTGAAGTTCTCTGCGGTTACATACACCACCTTGTAGCTTGTAGTCTTTCGTACATAGTTGCCTATGCTTTGTATGAGGTGTGTCTTGCCAAGTCCAACCCCTCCGTAGAGAAGACACGGGTTGTAAGCAGATCCAGGGTTCTTTGCTATGGCCATGCAGGCATTGTATGCAAAGCTGCTGTTGTCTCCTGAAACGAATGATTCGAACGTATACGAAGGGTTGAACATAAGGTCATCGACCTGCGGTGCCTTTTGTACAGCAGGTTTTTCAGACGATGGCCTATTGTTTGGTGCTTCATTGGTTTTTTCTACATATTGTGGAATGCTGGACTCTTTTCTTATCTCGAATACTACGGTGTAGGGTCTTCCGCCAAGTTCGCTCGCCGTGTTCTCGATTATTGATTTAAAGCTGTCGTCGAACTTGTCCTTGAAGAATGCGGACGGCAGGTACAGCGTTATCCTTCCATCGCTTTCACCGCCGAATCTAAGGCGTGAGAACCATGATGAAAAGTCGTTCTCGGGAAGTGAGTTCTTTATCTGGGAGATCGTTCTCTCCCAAAGCTGCAAAGACGATTCGCCGTTGTGGTTTGTAGCAGAGTTTTCGAAAGAGTTTGGCATAGCCCAAATAATAATACGATAGACGTTTGGTTTCAAGGTTTGAGTTTGTCGTTTGGCCTTTGCACCGCCTGTCAAAAGGTGCTTGAGGTAGTCCCATATATTAATATATACTAGTGAGAGAAAATCTTTAGAGAGGAAGGATCCGAATTCAATGAATGAAGAGACAATGAATCCAGAGAAGACAATGCCGGTCCAGCATGACGACGTCGCCGAGATGACGCATGCATCCGAGCACTACACAGGGGAGAACATCCAGGTACTCAAAGGACTTGAAGCCGTCCGTGTAAGGCCTGGAATGTATATAGGTTCCACAGGTCCTGAAGGACTCCACCATCTCGTTTATGAGGTTGTGGACAACTCCATAGACGAAGCTGTGGCAGGCTACTGCGATACCATAAGGGTGACGCTGGACAAAGGCAACTATGTGACTGTGGAGGACAACGGAAGAGGAATCCCCGTTGACATCCACCCTACAGAGGGCATAAGCACCCTTGAGGTTGCGCTGTGCCATCTCCATGCAGGTGGAAAGTTCAACGGCGGTGCCTACAAGGTCTCCGGAGGGCTCCATGGCGTAGGTGTCAGCGTTGTAAATGCGCTTTCAGACCATTTGGTGGCCATAGTCCATAGGAATCCTGACATGTACATGCAGGAGTACCACTGCGGTGTACCTTTGGAATCCGTTAAGAAGATAGGCCACACGGACAAGGTTGGAACCGTCATAAAGTTCCATCCTGACACGACCATAATGGAGTCCGACGACTTCAACTTCTCCACTCTGTGCGAGCGCTTCAGGGAACTTGCATTCCTGAACAAAGGCGTGACCATAACTGCAATCGACAACAGGGAGGAGAATCCAGAGGAGAAGGTATTCCATTTCGAAGGTGGAATCAAAGACTTCGTGAGCTTCATAAACAACAACAAGAAGGTCATACCTGAGGGAACGGAGCCAATATACTTCGCAGGTGAAAGGTCAAACGACAATGGAGCGGCGATCATAGAGTTCGCCGTGCAGTACAACGACAGGTTCGACGAGAATCTCCACTCGTTTGCCAACAACATCAATACAAGGGAGGGTGGAAAGCACCTCATAGGCTTCACAACCGGACTTGTAGCGGCCATAAGGAACCAGCTTTCGCTGCATATAAAGGAGTTCGTTGGAAAGAGCAAGAGCGCAGAGGCGTTCTTTGAATCCGACGACTTCAAGGAAGGCTTCAACTCTGACGTAAGGGAAGGTCTCAGCGCCGTCGTGTCAGTCAAGATAACGAACCCTCAGTTCGAAGGACAGACGAAGATGAAGCTTGGAAACTCATACGTGCAGGGACTTGTCTACAGCTTCGTCTACCAGAAGCTCAACGACTACTTCGATGAGAACCCAAGCATGGTGCTTCCAATCCTTGAGAAGACCATAGCCTCCTCGAAGGCTAGGATCGCAGCCAAGAAGGCACGCGAGAACGCACGTAAGAAAGGTGGAGTGAGTCTTCCTGGAAAACTTGCCGACTGCTCCGAAAAAGACCCGTCACAGTGCGAAATTTTCATTGTGGAGGGAGATTCTGCAGGTGGAAGCGCCAAACAGGGACGCGATAGAAGGACGCAGGCCATCCTCCCTCTTTGGGGAAAGATGCTCAACGTAGAGAAGACCAGAGAGGACAAGGTCGAAGGCAACGACAAGCTGCAGCCTGTCATAGATTCCATAGGAGCAGGACTTGGAGCCTCGTTCGACCCTGCAAGGGCACGCTACCACAAGGTCATCATTATGGCCGATGCCGATGTCGATGGCTCACACATCAGAACCCTTCTCCTTACGTTCTTCTTCAGATACATGAGGCCTCTCATCGAAGCGGGCTACGTGTATTTCGCAATGCCGCCTCTCTACAAGATTACCATAAAAGGCAAGGACTTCTATGCATTCGACGACAACGAGAAGACCGATATCCTTGAGACCCACGGAGAGACGGAGAACGATTCCAAGAACGTGAAGATACAAAGGTACAAAGGTCTTGGTGAAATGAACCCGGATCAGCTTTGGGAGACCACCATGAACCCTGAGACCAGGTTCATAACACAGGTTCATCTTGCAGATGCAGTGGAGGCAGACCAGGTGTTCTCCATGCTTATGGGCGAAGAAGTCGAACCGCGCCGAGACTTCATTGAAAAGAACGCCACATACGCGCAGATCGATGCCTGATTGGAGGACTATGTATGGAAAACAATGAAAACAGAGTGTTTGTGAAGGATATATCTGAGGAGATGAGGAAATCCTACCTGGACTATGCCATGTCCGTCATAGTCAGCAGAGCCCTTCCTGATGTCCGTGATGGACTCAAGCCCGTCCATAGAAGGATCCTGTACGATATGTACGACCTTGGAATCAAATCCACAGGGTCGTTCAAGAAATGTGCAAGGACTGTTGGAGACGTTCTTGGTAAGTTCCACCCACATGGAGATGCATCGGTCTACGATGCACTTGTAAGGCTTGCCCAGGACTTCTCAATGAGGTATCCGGTCATAAAGCCGCAGGGAAACTTTGGTTCCATAGACGGAGACCCACCTGCAGCATACAGATACACAGAGGCCAAGATGGGCAAGATGGGTGAGCTCATGCTTGCCGATATAGACAAGGACACCGTGGACTTTGTGCCAAACTTCGACGAATCCCTCAAGGAACCTGAGGTTCTTCCTGCAGGCTTCCCGTTCCTGCTTGCCAATGGAACGAGCGGAATCGCCGTAGGTATGGCCACCAATATGGCACCGCACAACCTTAGGGAGATATGCGATGCGCTGTGTGCTCTCATAGAGAACCCTGACATAACGATCCTTGAGCTCATGAACTACATCAAGGGGCCTGACTTCCCTACAGCCGGCATAGTATGCGGAGTCAAGGGTATAAGGGATGCCTTCGAAACCGGTCGCGGAAAGATCGTAATGAGAGGCCGCTACCACATAGAGGAGCATAAGACCCATGATGCAATTGTATTCACTGAAATACCTTACCAGGTGAACAAAGCTGAGCTTGTAAAGCATATCGATGCACTTAGGAAGGATGACGTACTAAAGGACATCTCAGAGGTTCGCGACGAATCCGGCAAGGATGGAATAAGGGTCGTCATAGAGCTCAAGAAGGATGCGGTGCCCGAGATTGCGGTCAACCACCTCTTCTGGAACACGCAGCTTGAAACCAACTTCAACGTCAACAACCTGGCCCTTGTCGATGGTCGTCCAAAATGCCTCAACCTCAAGGATATGCTGTGCTGCTACCTTGAACACAGGAAGGACGTAATAAGAAGAAGGACCAACTTCGACCTAAACAAGGCGCTTGAAAGGGAACATATACTCCTTGGACTCAAGATTGGACTTGAGAACATCGACGAAGTCATAGATATCATCAAGAAGGCCGATGACAATGCCGATGCCTCCCTCAAGCTTCAGGCTAGGTTTGGACTTTCCGACAAACAGGCAGGTGCAATCATCCAGATGCGTCTTGGAAGGCTCAGCCACATGGAGACGCAGGAGATAATTGATGAGCTTTCAGAGCTTGAAGTCAGAATTGCGTTTTTCAGGGACCTCCTTTCAGACAATGAGAAGTTCATGCATGAAGTCGAAAAGGAGATTCATGAACTGTCCGCCGAATACGGTGACGATAGAAGGACTGAGATAGACCTAAGGGAGATTGGCGGGCTTGTAGACAAGGACTTCATCAAGAAGGAGGATGTCGTAGTCGTCATAACGAACAAAGGATTCGTCAAGAGAGTTCCTGCAGACGAGTACAAGTCTCAGGGAAGAGGAGGAAAGGGAGTCAAGGGAGCATCCCTCAGGGACGAGGATTTCGTCGAGCATATGTTCTCCGCCTTCTCTCATGACCACATCCTGTTCGTCACCAACTTTGGAAAGGCATACTGCCTTGAAGTCTGGGAGCTTCCTGAAGGACAGAAGGTTGGAAAGGGGACGAGCCTCAAAGCCATCCTTCCAAAGATGGATCCAGGTGAGAGTGTATCTGCAATCATCGACTTCAAGGATTTTGCAGACGATGAGTTCATACTCATGGCGACAAGTCGTGGCGTAGTGAAACAGGTAGCTCTCAACGACTTCATCAATGCGCGCAAGAACGGAATCAAGGCGATAATCCTTGATGAAGGCGATTCCCTTATAAAGTGTGAGTTCGTACATCCTGGCGATGAAGCCATGATAGTGACGAAGAAAGGAAAAGGCCTTAGGTTCAGCGTTGACGATGTAAGGGTCATGGGACGTACTGCACACGGTGTGAGAGGAATCAAGCTTGCTGAAGACGATGAAGTCATTGGCCTTGTAAAGGTTGAAGAAGGAAAGAACGTAGTACTTGTGACTGAGACAGGAAAAGGAAAGCAGGTAGATTTCGATCTTTTCAAATCACATAGCAGAGGCACCATGGGTCAGCTTATCTATAAACTGCAAGAAGGAACATATCTTGTTTCTGCACTTGGAGTTAATGATGAAAACGACCTTGTGTGCATAACTAAGAAAGGCCAAACTATAAGGACCCATGTGAATGGAATATCATCTCAAGGAAGAAGTGCAACTGGTGTAAATGTCGTAAAGATGAAGACCAATGACGACTACATTGTTGCAATGACGGTAACGGACTATCAGGAAGAGGAAGTAGAGTCTGAAAATTCAGATAATGTAAACATTTCCGAGATAGGAACGATTGTAGAAAGCAATGTAGATGATTCTTCAAATGAGTAAAAACAGGCCATAAAGGCCAAATTATTCTGTTATTATTAATAGTAACAATAGGTAAAAACCGCATTCTAGCTATCTGGAATGCGGTTTTTCATTGTCTTGGGGTGATTTCAAAAAAAGACCCAGTAAATTCAAAAAATGGAAACAATGGCTAGGTGGGTTATTGTTTTGTTTGGTTTGATGTTGTTTTATGGATGGATTGATTGGTGATTGTTTTATGGTTTCACGTGAAACATATTAATGTGATTATATGTATTGTGTTTGAACTTTGGATTTGTAGTTTGTTTTTCATTGATGTTTTTGAGCAATAAAAAACCAGGCCTTTTATTGACCTGGTTTTGTTTGTTTTTCTTTGATGTTTCACGTGAAACATTGATTATTCTTCAAATGGAAGGTTTTCGACTTCAAGATTTTCATCTACGTTGTATTTCAGCATCCTTTCAACGCCGTTCTTCAATGTCATTTGAGCCATCATGCAGCCGGCACATGCTCCTTTGAGCTTTACATAGACTTTGTTTCCTTCAAGTCTGACAAATTCTATGTCTCCACCATCGTTTTGGAGCGATGGTCTGATGTATTCCAGTGCTTCTTTTACTTTTTGTTCAAGATTTTCCATGGTATTTGGTCTCCTTGGCTGTAATTTAGTGTCAAATAGCAGTTAGAGTCAAGAAAAGCGTGACTTTTGGAGTGTTTTGTCTTATTATGTTTGGTATGTCGGCACATAAAATAATCTTTCTAAACCAAAAAGGTGGTGTAGGTAAGACTACAACCGCTGTAAATGTAGGATCCGCTTTGGCAAAGGAAGGATATAAAGTACTTCTTGTTGACCTTGATTCCCAAGGAAATCTCTCTAGTTCTGTGTCTGTTGATACTTCAAAGCCTGGAATCTATGAGATTTTGGCCGAGGAAGCGGATTTTTCTGCAATTCAGAGCACTCCTGTCAATAATCTCTACTGTTTAAGCGGTGGAATCAATATGGCTGGGCTTGCAATTGAGCTTGTTGATGAGAATAGGAGAGAGTTCTTCCTTAAGGAAGCCTTGGCTCCAATTGCCAATGACTATGATTTCATCTTTGCAGATTGTCCTCCTGCGTTGGATTTGGTGACTATGAACGCCCTTTGTTGGGCTGATAGCGTCATAATTCCAATGCAGTGCGAATATTTTGCTATGGAAGGCTTGAATTTGCTTCTTAGAACCATCTCTTCCATAAAAAAGCAATTGAATCCTTCACTTGAGGTTCTTGGAATCGTTTTTACGATGTATTCAAGTCGTTCGAACCTGAATAATGAAGTAGTCGATGATATAACGGCTTATTTCAAGGATCTTGTGTTCGATACGAAGATTCCAAGGAATGTGCGCCTTAGCGAAGCTCCGTCTCATGGACTTCCTATAAACGCCTATGACAACAGCTGCTCTGGTTCAAAGGCATACAATGCTCTTGCAAAGGAGGTACTTGACCGTGTCAATTAAAAAACATGGCTTGGGAAGAGGAATAAACTCCCTTATTGACGAGTATTCTTCCTACGAAACGAAAAAACTTGAAGAAACAGGTTCAAAAGTCCAGGAAATCGATATAGATAGGATCAAACCAAATCCAAATCAGCCAAGAAAACAGTTTGATCCAAATGCATTGATGGAATTGAGGGATTCCATTGCTGCACAAGGCGTGATTCAGCCTATTTTGGTGGAGGAAATTGCTGATAATTACTATATAATTGTTGCTGGCGAAAGAAGATATCGTGCTTCTAAGATGGCTGGGTTTAGGACCATTCCTGCTATTGTAAGATCTTTCAGTGATCTTCAGAGAATGGAGATTTCCTTGATTGAGAATATCCAAAGAGAGAACCTGAATCCTGTCGAAGAGGCTCAAGCTTTCTCGTATCTCCTTACGCAGTCAGGAATTAGTCAAGATGAATTGGCGAAAAAAGTTGGAAAAGGGCGTTCAACCATTACAAACAGCATAAGACTTTTGAATCTTCCACAGAAGATGCTCGACTCGCTTTCCAATGGACAGTTCTCCCCTGGACATGCCAGAGCTCTTCTTAGTGTGGAAAGCCCGGCAGATAGGGAAATCCTCTACAACATGATCATGGACAAGAACCTTTCTGTACGCCAGGCTGAGGAGCAGGCTTCAAACCTCAATAGGGGTATTAGAGCCGTTTCAAAGTCAGTTCCAGAGAAGTCCTCGAAGAGTGCTATGAAATCGCCTGAAATACTCCAGCTCGAGGAGAAATTCCTCTCTGCAACTGGTTGTAGGGTGGAGATAAAGGGGAAATACAAGAACGGCATCATGAAGAAGGGAAAGATACTCATTCCATTCTCGTCTGAGGAAGAGCTTGAAAGAATATTCCAAATCGTGGCCCCTGGAGAGGATTTATACGAATAATTCTTTATAATATAAGTAATTAAATATAATAAGGAGTAGAACAATGAGTTATAAGGATAAAAATGGTTTGTATGCTGTGATCGATACGGAGAAAGGAAAGATCGTCGTTGAGCTTGAGTATAAGAAGGTTCCAATGACGGTTGCAAACTTCGTTGGTCTTGTTGAAGGGGAGCTCAATTTTGAGAATCCAGGTGAGAACTTCTACGAAGGCCTCAATTTCCACAGGGTTGTGGACAACTTCATGATACAGGGTGGCTGTCCAAAGGGTGATGGAACAGGAGGCCCTGGCTACTCGTTCCCGGACGAGTTCGATATCTCCCTCAGACACGATGGTCCTGGTGTCATGAGTATGGCCAACGCCGGTCCTGGTACCAACGGCAGCCAGTTCTTCATCACCCATGTGAAGACGCCTTGGCTCAACGACAAGCACTCTGTCTTTGGAAGGGTCGTCGAAGGTCAGGATGTCGTAAACTCCATAAAGCAGGGTGATAAGATAAACGACATCACAATTGAGCGTATAGGCGATGACGCAAAGAATTTCAAGGTCACGAAGGATATCTTCGCACAACTTGTTCAGGATGCTGCAAAGAAGGCCATGGAGCGCAGGAAGAACGAGATTGAGAAGATCGAGAAGGAGATTGCAAACCGTTGGCCAAACGCAAAGAAAACACCCAGCGGTTTGCAGTATGTAGTGCTGAAGGAAGGAGATGGCAAGGGCCATCCAAAGTATGGTCAGGAAGTCACTGTCCACTATACTGGAACGCTTCTTGATGGAAGAATGTTCGATTCCTCCGTCCACAGAGGCGAGCCTGCGAAGTTTGCTGTAGGACAGGTTATAGAAGGTTGGAACGAGGCCCTTCAAACGATGAGCAAGGGAGAGAAGAGAACCCTCATAATCCCACCAGAGCTTGGCTATGGAGTGCATGGATATCCAGGAATCATTCCACCCAATTCATACCTTATCTTTGATGTGGAGCTGCTTGATTTCTAATTGGTTAGGATAGCTTACCAACAATCTTTGTTCCATTTTCATGAAACCCGCACGAAAAAGACGTTTTTCAATGTGTTTGGATCGTCTTGGATGTTGCGGGTTTTTGTTTTTATCTATATCGTTTTTCGTGAAACGTTTGGAGAATTCCGTGATTCCAAACACTAAAAAAGTTAGTAAGGAGTTCTTACATGAAGGAAGGTGCAACTCAATTCGTTTGTTCCCAATGTGGTTATACCAGTTCCAAATGGCTTGGAAGATGCCCTGACTGTAATTCTTGGAATTCCTTTACAGAAGAGAAGATAGAAAAGTCAAAGAAAATTAGTAAGGATTCCATACAAACGAACTCCGTGCCACTTTCACAGGTTCCCTATGAAAGCGAGTTCCGTTTTGGAAGCGGAATAGATGAACTGGACAGGGTACTTGGAGGCGGAATCGTCCGTGCCAGCTCGGTTCTCGTAGGAGGCGAACCCGGCATTGGAAAATCCACCCTTATGCTTCAGGTCGTGGCTGGATGCTCCGACAAGAGAAAGGTCCTTTATGTGTCCGGTGAAGAGAGCGCCAGTCAGGTTCGTCAAAGGGCGGAGAGGCTTGGACTCAACTTGGATAGGATAAACATACTGTGCGAGACGAAGCTTGACAGAATCCTGCATGTTCTTGAGGAAGAAAAGCCTCAGATCGTCGTCCTCGATTCGCTGCAGACCCTGTATTCACAGGAGTTCACTTCGACTCCTGGATCCGTGACGCAGATACGTACATGCTGTATGGAGGTCACAGGGCTTTGCAAACGCATAGGGACATCGGTCTTCCTTATTGGACACGTCACCAAGGAGGGGACGCTCGCTGGGCCAAAGATCATAGAGCACATGGTGGATACCGTGTTGTATTTCGAGCAGGCTTCCATGGGTGTGAGGCTAATCAGGGCCGCCAAGAACAGGTTTGGCTCGGTTGATGAGATTGGCATATTCAACATGACCGGCGGAGGGCTTGAGGGGGTGAAGGACCCTACCAGCTTCTTCATTTCAGAGCGTCAGGATGGTGAGCTGCCGCCAGGAATCGCATATACCGCCATCACCGAGGGGTCTAGAACGTTCATAGTTGAGGTCCAAGCTCTCGTGGTGGACGCAAAAAGCGGCTACAGTCGCGTTTATTCGGACAAGATAGATAACTCTAGGGTGACTCGTATCGCCGCGATTCTGGAGCGTCATGGGGCCGTTAGGCTGGCAGACAAGGACATCTATGTGAACATTGCAGGTGGCGTTAAGGTCAACGAGGTGTCAGTAGAGCTTGCTTTGGCTCTTGCTTTGTGGTCCGCATGCAGCGGACAGAGCCTGCCTCCAAAGATGGTTTGCTTTGGAGAGCTCAGCCTTGCCGGGGAGGTGAGGCCTGTCAACTACGGGGACCGCAGGCTTAAGGCCGCATACGAAATGGGCTTTGACAAGGCCGTTGTTCCATACTCAATGAACTTTGAAGAGAATAGGATACTTCTCAAACGCTGCAAGAAGGTGAAGGAAGCCTTCGTGTTCAAGAAATGACAAGGGTTCATCTTGAGATGAATCCATCTTAGATTGTTTGAATTTTATCGGATGAATTCTTCAAATATTGTCGGTTGAGATGTCAAAATATTGTCGGATGAAACGCTTGAATATTGTCGGATTTGAGTATTAATTGTTTGTCTACAAATCAAATATCTTCAGCCAAACACCTTAAGCATTATTGGGAACAGAACGAACGTTCCAAGAATGCTTCCAAGGCTTGTGGCGAAGAACACTGTGAAGGCATGTAGCACTCTGTTCTTGAACCATCCCTTGAAGGTGGAGATGTCGTCCGCTATGTTCTCGAAGTCCTTGACCTTTGGCTTTCTCAGTTTGGATTCCGCTATTCCCGTGAAGATTCCAACTCCAACGGCTGGGTTCAGAACCGCTATTGGCGCGCTTATGGCCGCCACCAGCCAGTTCAAAGGGTGTGCGTTGCACAGAATTGCGAAAAGCATGGTTGTGAGGGCATTTGTACAGGCCCAGACGACAAAATACCTAAGTCCTTGGTCGAACCCCTGTGTGAAGCCCGCTGCAATGACTATGGCTATGATTGCAATTGGAACAACCCAACCAGCAAGCTTTCCAGCTTTGGACGGCTTTGGAGCCTGCGATATGTCTGAAAGGTCCTTTGAAAGCTCTCCTTTCTCAAGTTTCTCCATGGTTTTGATTATTCCATTGGCATGGCCTGCTCCAATTACGGCCACCTTCTTGTGTCCAGGGGCTTCCAATATGTTGGTTGCAAGGTAGCGGTCCCTTTCGTCTATGAGAGCTTCCTTTGCTCCTGGAAGCTCCTTTGCAAGCTCGTTCATCATTTCCTGAAGGGTGTCGGACTTCTTCAGCTCCTCAAGTTCCTCCGGTTTGAACTCCTCTTTGTCGAATGCGCTTGAAAGGAGGGTTGATATGAGCTTTGCCTTGTTCCATAGGTTGCTTTTGCCCCATGCCCGCTTGAGCGTCACCTGAATCTCCCTGTCGCAGAACGAATAGGGTATGCCTTTTTCCTTGGCTATCTCGCTTGCTCCTATTATCTCTTCACCAGGGGCCGATCCTGTCTGTGTCCCCATTTTCTTCTGAAACGAAGCCAAAGCGGTGTTTGCAAGGACGAGGAACGCCTTTCCTTCCTTGAACACCTTGCCAAGGTCCATGTTGGAGTAGTTACTTTCCTTGGTCTTGCTTTCATATCGGCCCTTGTCCAATTCAAGGCATACTCTGTCTGGATTCTCCTCCTCTATGACCTGCTTCACTTCGTCAACGCTGTTCTGTGAGACGTGTGCGGTTCCAACGAGGACTATCTCGTCTCCGTTGTCCAAGTATATCTTGTTAATGGTGTCGCTTACTCTATCAACCTTCATGAAGGACAATATACAACAAAAAAAGCATGTCTTCCATTGCCTAAATGTATAATCATGATTTGTCAAATCACGATTTGTCAAAATGTGTAAAGCGGGCCATTTGCGGATAAGGTTTGCTCTCATTATAATTCCCTTATGCAGCGGCGCGAATGCAACGGCATCGTCTATTTCCTCAATAGAAGAAAAGGGCTCAGGAACCTACGGGTCCACATCGACAGCCAAGGACGTGTGATGGTAAGCGCTCCTTACTATGTCCCGTTCTCCAAGGTCGATGGTTTTGTGAATGCCAACTCTCAGTGGATAGTCCAGCATGTTGGACTTGTTCCTGCCCATACATACGAAACAGGGGATATGATACCTTGGCTAGGTGGTGTGAAAGCCCTTGAAGTGGTGGATAGACCATTGACCAGTGAAACTAGAAAGATGTCCCAATATTCGATAGATAGTGGAAAAATCATTGTATATGCAAAGAAAAGGGATATCGGTCTAGTGAAGAAGGAAATCAAGAAGCTGTACGTTGACACGGTTTCAAATGTGCTTGCAAGCAGGGTGGATTACTGGGCCTATGAAATAGGTGTGGAAGTTCCGATATACGGTGTGAACAATGCAAAGTCCAAATGGGGCGTGTGTTACCCAACCCAGAACAGGCTTTATCTAAGTTACATGTGTGCGGTGCTACCCTATGAGCTCATCGATATGACGGTGCTCCATGAAGTGTGCCATTTGAAGGTCCATGGTCATGGGCAGCCTTTCTGGACCATCATGAAGGAGCACATGCCTGATTTGGACGAAAGAAAAGCCCGTCTCAGAGAAATCTCCAAAACGGGCGTGAACCTGAATTTGGTGTGAATTGAGTGCAGCTTCGTTTGAGGGATTTTCAATCCCTATTCGATTATGGACAGCAGGTGCTTTAGGAAGTCGTATGTGCGCTTGACCGAGCTTATTGAGAAATGCTCGTTGGTGGAGTGGACATCGAAGAGGTCAGGCCCAAGCGATACGCTGTCCATACCTGGTACAATGCTGTTTATCACTCCGCATTCAAGACCTGCATGGATTGCCGTCACAACAGCCTTCTTTCCGGTGTTGTCCTCGTATGCCTTTGCGCAGAACTTTGCAAGTTTGGAGTCTGGGTCAGGTGTCCACGAAGGATAGCCGTCGCCAATCCTGCAAGGGATTCCAAAAGCCGTTATGATTGTGTAGATCCTGTTTACAAGGAAGTACTTTGCGGAGTCTATGTTGCTCCTTACGCTTACCTCAATGTGGAGTTTTCCATCAATCAGGCGCGCAATTGCAAGGTTGTCTGACGTTTCGACCACTCCAGGGAGCGCTTTGCTCATTGCAAAGACCCCATGTGGTATTGCGAAAAACGTCCTTGCAATCGTGAGAGAATCCTGAACTGAAAGGGAAGGGCATTTCTTGGAACACGTCGTGCAGTCATCGCATACGCATTCCACCTTGAGTCCCGGTTCCTCGAACCTGTTCTCTTCCTTGAGGGTTTGTGCGACGTCAAGGACGATTCGGAAAGCCTTTTCGCAGTCGTCTCCGTCTATCTGTATCACGCACTTGCATGTGGAAGGTATCACATTCCTTCTTGTTCCACCATCGAACTTCATTATCCTAAAGCTGATACCCTTTTCATCCAAGGCCATGAGGATCCTTGCCATTGCAGTTATGGCATTGAGCCTTTGAAGGTGTATTTCTCCTCCACTATGGCCTCCTTTCAGCCCTTCTATGTTGATTTTGAGGGCTTTGGTTCCCTTTGGGGCATCGCTCAGTACAAACTCCTTGTCTGCAACAAGGTCTATTCCGCCGGCACAGCCAATGTAGATGACTCCTTCCTCTTCGCTGTCAAGGTTTATAAGTCTGCGGCTTTGGACCAAGGAGCCGTCAAGGTTGAAGGCTCCGTCCATCCCTGTTTCCTCTGAGAACGTAAAGATCGCTTCAAGAGGACCGTGTTTGCAGACGGGATCCGTGAATGCTGCCATTGCCATTGCAACGCCAATGCCGTTGTCACCTCCAAGACTTGTGCCTTTGGCTCTAAGGAAGTCTCCGTCAACGTATGTCTCGATTGGATCCTTCGTGAAGTCATGCTCGCATCCTGGAACTCTGACGCACACCATGTCCATGTGGCCCTGCAGTGCTACGGACGGCTTGTCTTCAAAGCCTTTGGTTGCCGGAATCCTTGCTATTATGTTGCCTGCTTTGTCCCTTTTGGCCTCTATTCCGTTCTTGGAAGCCCAGTCCAACAGGTACTGTCTCATTCCCTCTTCATTGCCTGATTCTCGTGGAATCCTGCAGATTTCATCGAAATATCCAAAAAGATCCATAACAAATCTCCTCTATGCTCTTTGTTCGCCGTTGACGAAAACCGCAACTGCGTTGAAGTCGTCGTCGAACACGGCTATGTTTCCCAAATGCCCCTTCTTGATGGATCCTATGTCCTTGAATCCATATATCCTTGCAGGATTGCATGTAGCCATTGCAAGTGCCTTTTCGACGGGAACGCCCCATGAAACCACGTTTCCAACCCCTTTGTTCAATGTAAGGGCTGATCCGCAGAGAAGATCAGGATTCGAAGCATCCACAAAAGCTCCTCTTGCCCCAAGTACAACCTTGGTTCCGTTGGCAGTGAAAGTCCCTTCTCCAAGTGCAGTTGGAGTTAGGCTGTCCGTTATGAGTACAACGTTTCCATTGGGCTTCTTGTCCGCAGTGAACTTCACAAGGTCTTTGTGTACATGTACCCCATCTGCAATGATCTCGCAGTTCATTCTGTCATCCATGAGCGCAGCTCCGGCTACGCCTGGCTGTTTGTGGTTCAAAGGGCTCATTGCATTGAACATGTGGGTTGCATGATGTATGCCGCACTCAATGCCATGCAAGGCTTCGTCATATGTGGCGTTTGTATGCCCCGCAAGAAGAACAATGCCTTTTTTCGCAGCCATTGCTGCAACTTCTTCAACACCGTCAAGTTCAGGGGCTATCGTCATGCATACAAGGTGTCCCTTTGAAGCGTCACAGAGTTCTTCGAAGACCTTTGCATTTGGAAGCGTCAGCGATTCAGGGTCCTGTGCACCTGCCTTCTTTGGACTGAGAAAAGGTCCCTCCATGTTCACACCAAGAATTGCAGCTCCTTCTTCGTGTCCTATTGCTTGGACGATGCAGTCAGCTTCCTTTGCCATTTTTGAGGGGCGGCCTGCGTATAGGGTTGGAAGAAAACCCGTCACGCCAAAACCAATGAGTCTTTGGGACATCCCAAGGATGGATGAAGGCTCAGCGGCATCGGTCCCAAAGCCTCCTATTCCGTGTATGTGGGTGTCTACAAGGCCAGGGGAGACGATGTGTCCTGCTGCGTCGTAATGCTCCTTTGCGTGGTGCTTTGCAGCGTCCAGGTCCCGCATGTCGAATACGTCCGATATCCGTCCTCTTCCATCCACGAGGATTCCGCAGCCATTGCGAGTGGCTCCGTCCGATACCACCTTGGCGTTTGTAATCAGCAAAAGGTTCTCCATGGCTTTCCTTTTTCCTTCCATCCCCACTTGCAATATACATGTAGTATACATGCGCAGGCGACTTCAAGCAAAGGGGCAAATGGGGTACAATCAAGCCATGCGCGATGACAAAGAAGCAAAATGCCCAAAAGACTCGAAGGACTTCATTCCAATGACCCTTTCCGACATGAAACGTCGTGGTTGGGACGAGCTTGACATCCTGTTCGTATCCGCGGATGCCTATGTAGACCATCCTTCGTTCGCATGTGCACTGATATGCCGTCTCTTGGAAGCAAACGGCTACAAAGTTGGAATCGTTGCGCAGCCAAACTGGCGCGATCCTGAAAGCCTCAAGGTCATGGGTCGTCCTAGACTGTGCTGCATGATAGGCGGCGGCAACATAGATTCCATGGTCGCGCACTACACGAGCACCAAAAAGAAGCGCAGCGAAGATATGTACTCACCCGGTGGAAAGGCCGGCTTCAGACCTGACAGGCCAACCATCGTCTATTCCAACCTTGCACGCCAGGCCTTCAAGGACCTTCCAATCGTAATAGGCGGGCTTGAGGCCTCCCTGAGGCGTCTTTCCCACTACGACTACTGGCAGGACTTGGTCCGCAAACCAATCCTATTCGACTCCAAGGCCGATATCCTTGTGTACGGCATGGGAGAGCTTCAGATCCTTGAGATTGCAAGACAGCTCTCTCTGGGGTGTGGAGTGGAATCGTTGCGGGATATTCCCGGGACTTGCTATTTGATTTCTTGCAGTCAGTTCGAATCCATGAAAGAAGATGGTTCGCTTCCCTTTGAGCCTGTGATGCTGCCGTCGTTCGAAGAGGTTTCATTGAGGGACAAAGCCTCCAACAATCCTGACCCAAAAGGACAGCTGGCATACGCAAAGGCGTTCCAGCTTAAGATGATGAATGAGAACCCTATGTCAAAACGATGTCTTGTACAGGAGTGCAACGGACGTTTTGTCATACAGAACCCTCCAGCTAGGCCATTGACGACCAAGGAGTTCGATTCTTTATATGAGCTTCCTTTCCAGCGCTTGTGCCACCCTTCATATGATGCCATGGGAGGGATCCCGGCCTTGAAGGAGGTTCAGTTTTCAATAACGTCCAACAGGGGTTGCTATGGAGCCTGCTCCTTCTGTGCCATAACTGCGCACCAAGGAAGAATCATCCAGGTACGAAGCAAGGAGTCCTTGGTAAGGGAGGCTGAGGCTTTGACCAAGCATAGGGATTTCAAAGGCTACATAAACGACCTTGGTGGACCTACAGCCAACTTCCAGTGTACGGCCTGCGAAAAGCAGCAGTCCGTAGGACCATGTGCTGGCCGCCAATGCATGTATCCAACTCCTTGCAGGAATGTAAGGGACTCACATTTGGAGTATTTGGACAAACTCGAAGCCGTCTCAAAGGTTCCTGGAGTGAAGAAGGTTTTCATCCGCAGCGGTATTCGTTTTGACTATCTCATGCTATGCGCTTCTCCAAAGGTCCGTGCCAAGTTCATTGAGAACCTTGTACGCAACCATGTAAGCGGACAGCTCAAGGTGGCCCCTGAACATATCTCCAAACAGGTTCTCGCCTGCATGGGAAAGAGTCCTGTGGAGGTGTATGATGCCTTTAGGGAAGAGTTCTTTGAGGAGAACAGGCGTCAGGGCAAAAAGCAGTTCATAATCCCTTATTTCATAGCAGCGCACCCAGGTTCCACCATGCAGAGCGCCATAGAGTTGGCGTTGTACTTGAAGAAACAGGGCTTTGTCCCCGACCAGGTACAGGAGTTCTACCCAACGCCGTCAACGGTCTCCACTTGCATGTACTACACCGGCTTGGACCCTCGTCCAGGTGAGGATTTCAAACCGGTCTATGTCCCAAAGGGCCGTGATGCGAACCTCCAGCGCGCACTGCTTCAGTTCAACCGTCGTGAGAACCGCTCTTTGGTCTTGGAATCCCTCTCCAAAGCAGGCAGGCCGGAGCTTGCAAGGGTGTTGTTGAAGTAAGAAGTTGATGGATACGTCTTCATTTGCTATATCAAGTGTATGGACTTGTACTCAGTTACTCAGTGGAGTTTGAGATGATGGCAGTAAACTATTCTACGTATGGAGCAGACATGAAGACCTATATGGAAGCAGCTTCTGACGACCACGAGAACGTGGTTGTATCCAGAAAAGGAGAAGGTAGAAACGTTGTGATAATCAACGAAGACGCGTTCAACAATCTCATTGAAAACACCTACATTAGGGCGGACTCTGCCAATTTTTCTTGGTTGATCGAATCAAAGAAGCAATTGGAGGAAGGGAAAGCCCAAGAGGTGCAAGAGGTGAAAGAGCCCTGATTCATAAATGTTTTATTGAAATAAGGGTGTCTGGACTACATTTTTTAACCAAGGAAAAGCCTTTTTCCATTGGACTTTCCCTTACAGTTTTCTTACAATTTATTTGACGGCAGAACGAAAACGTGATATAAGATATATTAACCCAATTTCGACTTATGATATTGGGGTTTTTTTATGATAGGAGCATCCAATTGGACCGCGAAGCTATACCATCAATTCATTTTTACGATCAGGATTTCGTTGACCTCTATGACAGAGCTTGGGTTTGGATTGATGAGTTTTGGAAGAATGGAACAGAGGAAAACGGCTTTACCGGCAACTACGTCTCGTACAACGACCAAGAGACGATAGGCCAGTTCGACTGCTGCCTTTCATCTCTCTTCCTCAACTACAGCAATCAGGTCTACTCGCCGTTCGACATGTTGGATTTCTTCTATTCCAAGCAGGAGGAGAACGGTGCCATAAGGGCGCAGTACAGCGTTGCAGACGGCTCTCCTATATTCACTGAAGACAATCCTGAAGGAGTCGTCGTTCCACTCTTTGCATACATCGAGTTCATGTTCTACCATAAGATTGGAAACAAGAAGAGACTCAAGGACATAGTTCCGTTCCTTGAAAACTACTTCAACTGGCTCAAGTCAACCTTCCAGAAGGAGAACGGTCTTTTCAGCGTTCCTATAAGCTCTTGTCTTACGGGCAATGTCCCTAGGGAGAACACAGTCTATCCTGTTGATTTCAACACTCTCATGGCTTTGAACGCCCTCTATATGTCCAACATTGGCGATATCCTGAACGACAAGGAGCTCAGCTTCAGGTACAAGAGGCTCTATTTCTCGCTCAAGACCAGGATAAACAACCTCATGTGGGATCCTGAGACCAATTTCTACTATGACCTGGATGCCCAGGAACAGCGCATACCTCTCAAGATGATCGGAGCCTACTGGACTCTCCTTGCTGAGATTCCAAACGACGAAAAGGCTGCATCCATGATAGAGCTCCTCAAGGATCCCAACTACTTTGGTACCGACAATCCGTTCCCAAGCGTGAGCGTAGATTCCCCTTGCTACAAGGAGAACGTCCAGGGATATTGCGGAGCCGTCGTTCCTTCCAATGTCTATTGTGTGGTCAAGGGTCTTGAAAAGTATGGAGAACATGTATTTGCACGTGAATGCGCCATAAGGCATGTCTACTTCATGCTCGATACCCTACATCCAGAGGAAGGAAAGACTGGTGATGTCTGGGAGGCTTATCTCCCAACCAAGGAAGGGACTCCTGCAGCTGATGGGGATTTCCCAAGAAGGAAGTTCCTTCCTCAGGTCTGTCTTGTGACGATAACCCTCATGATTGAGGATATAATAGGACTTGATGTATCGCTTCCAAGAAAGACAGTCTACTGGATGGTTCCAAACCTCGAAGTCATGGGAATAGAAAAGCTTTCGCTCAAGAGGAACCTAATCACTATTCTTAGCAACAAGAACGCAAGAGGTTGGGAGATAAGGCTTGAAAGTGAGAAGCTCTATTACTTCACGATAGAGATCATCGATGAAAAAAAGAAGAAGACACTGCCTATTCCTAGCGGCAAGTGCTCCATGCTTATTGACAAACTCTGATGGGATGGCTTGGTAAGATAATAGGCGGAACCTTAGGGTTCTTTCTTGGCGGACCGCTTGGCCTTATAGCTGGTGCGGTCTTTGGCCACATGATAGACAAAAGTTCTGAGTTTGAAGAATCAAATGATTCCCAGGATTACCAGAGAACTCAAAACGATGGCTCAAACTACTCGCAAAACGACTATTCTAGGCGCTTCTTCTTCAATACAGGCTATGGAAGATCCCAGATGGTGTTCTTTGTTGGAGCCTTCTCGATGCTTGCAAAGCTTGCATCGGCCGATGGCACCGTAAGCGAGAACGCAAAGCGAAAGGTAAGCGAGTTCATGGTCAACGACCTGCACCTTACGGGTCAGAGCTACTACAATGCGGTGAACATCTTCAACAATGCCTTGGAGCAGAACGTAACATTCGAGAGCCTTGCCGACCAGTTCTACAGCAATTTCAGAAACTCCCCATCAATCCTGCAGCTCATGATCGATATCTTCTACAGGGTTGCAAATGCAGACGGCGTCGTTTCCAAGAACGAGGAAAGGCTCATCGAGTACGCAGCACGCAGGTTCCAGATCCCTCAGTCCGTCCTTGACAGCATCAAACGCCGCTACGGAGTCTCAAGCACCCCTTCAAAGGCCTATGCAGTCCTAGGCCTTACCGAGAGCGCAACCGAGGCCGAAATCAAAAAGGCATACAGAAAGCTCATCCTCGAATTCCATCCCGATACCGTTGCGGCCAAGGGCATGGCGGACGAATTCAAGGAATATGCAACGAAGAAGTTCCGCGAAATCCAGGAAGCCTACGAGCTCATCTGCAAGGAACGCGGGATAAAGTAAATACTACAGCTTCACCCTTCCTCTGAACGAGCGGGTCAGGGTTGTTCTGTCTGCGTATTCAAGATCTCCGCCAATGGGAAGTCCTGACGCAAGGCGTGTGAGGTTGAGCTCCGGATGGTTTTTGAGGACGTGCCTTATGTACAAGGCCGTTGTGTCGCCTTCCTCCGTTGGATTCGTTGCAATGATTATCTCTGAGAAGGATCCGTCCTCTATGCGTTCCATGAGCTTTCCAAAGCTAAGATCTTCAGGGCCAACACCGTTGAGAGGGTTGATTGCACCTCCAAGTACATGAAAAAGCCCGTTGTAGGCTCCTGAAGCCTGTATTGTCATGACATCCTGCGGTTGTTCCACAATGCATAGTATGGACCTGTCCCTTGTCGTGTCCGTGCATACAGGGCAAGGGTCTGTCTCTGTAAATGAACCGCATATCGAGCAGGGGTGCACCTTCTCCTGAATTGTGGCTATGTCCTCAGCCAGCAGTCTGTTATAGTCCTTTGGCGTCTTTATGAGCGAGAATGCGATGCGTGACGCACTTTTTGGTCCTACTCCGGGAAGGCGGGAGAGGAGCTTTGTCAGATTCTCCAATGCTGTCATATTCCGTACTGCGAGAGGGCTTGTCCCGCCTCCTGTGAGATCCTGTCCTTCACGTTCTTCAGAGCTGTGTTCACAGCCGATGCCACAAGGACCTCAAGCATTGCCTTGTTTTGCTCCGTTACAAGCGATGGATCTATCTTGAGGCTTTCAATTTCCATGTTTCCGTTTGCAACGGCTTCTATCATGTTGCCGTATGCATAGCCGCTGCACTTTATTGTGGCTACCTTGGCCTTCATCTCCTCGGCCTGGCTTTTTATCTTGTCCATGTTCTTGAAAAGTTCGAATGGGTTCATATCTTCTCCTCTCTGCCGTCAAAGGCAAGAATCAAATCGTTTATCAGGTTCTTTCTCTCCTCTTCCAAGGCGTTCATCGTCTTCACTTGGGTTGGAGCTGTACTTTGGGTTGGAGCTGCACCTTGGATGGGTACAGCTGCCTGCGGTTCTGGTTTTGGGGGTGTTTGTACAGGCTGTGCCTTTGCTGGAGTCTCTGGAGGGACTGCCTCGTTCAAAGGTGCCTGAACAGCCGGTTCTGGCTGAGGCTGCGTTTCGTTCCTTTCTGACAGCGCCAGCACTACGTTCGTCTGGGCTCCAAGCTTTGCCGATACATCGTCCTTTACCTTTTGAAGGCTTCTGAGTGCAAGTTGATAGAATAATTTGTTTGCAAAACAAAGGACTAGGCCATCGTTTTCGTTTTTAACATCCACGACTCCCTGGGGGAGGACTCCTTTGAGGCCTTCCAGAGTTGGCTGTGCCCCGTGTACCTTTTCCTCCTCGTGCGGTGTTTCAACAGCTGGCGCAACCACTGGTTGCGGTTCTTGGACAACAGGTTGTGCATTGCTGGATTCTGGAGTCGTCGTTGGCGCAGGGGATGAGCTTTTCTTTGAAGGGGCGGGCTCAGGGACATCGGTCTTTGGGGAGGTTGTCTGTAGAGGTGTCGCTGCCTGTGGCTCTATTGATTTCTGGTCGGCAAGCGCGGGGTTGAGCGGCGTGATGGTGCCGGTGACGAGGTCGTTCTTGAGTCGTGCAAGCTGTTCCAATACGCTTGCGTTGGATGCCACGTATCGTAGGCGTGACAGTTTGGAGACCGCAAGTTCCAGTTCGAAGCGAGGGTTGAGGGAATAGCGTATGTCTCGGTAGAGGTTCAGAAAAAGATCGAGTCCTGCTTCCAATTGCTCTTCGTTGAAGGCTGTCCTTATCTCTGGCGGGAAGGATTCCATGCGTTCGCCAAGGACGTTCTCACTCTTCACCCCTTCCTTGATGAGAAGAAGGGTCCTGAAGTAGTCCGTGAAGTCCTTGATGACCTGCTCTGTGCTGACTCCCTTGGCCAGGAGATCGTTGACCTTGTCCATTGCGGCGCTCTGCCTGCGCGAGAGGATGTCCGCCATGATCTGTCCTATACGCTCCATGCCCACGACTCCAAGCTTCTCACGGATCTTGTCCAAGGTTATCTCTCCGTTGGAGAACGATACGACCTGGTCGAAGAGGGTGTAGGCATCCCTCATTGAACCTGTGGCTTCCTTTGCAATCCAGAAGAGGGCGTCCTTGTCTGCCTTTATGCCCATTTCCTGAGCCGCATCTCCAAGGAGTTTCTCTATGGTTTCAAGAGGGATCAGCTGGAAGTTGAACTGCTGGCAGCGGCTTCTTATGGTGGCGGGGACCTTTTGGGTCTCTGTCGTGGCGAAGATGAAGACGACGTACTCAGGTGGTTCCTCAATGGTCTTTAGAAGTGCATTGAATGCGCTTTGGGACAGCATGTGGACTTCGTCTATTATGTATATCTTGTAGCGTGACGACGTTGGAGGGAAGAGGACTTCCTCCTTTATGGCTCTTACATCGTTTACGCCGGTGTTGCTGGCTCCGTCTATCTCTATTACGTCAAGGCTGCTTCCCTTTGCAATTCCCTTGCAGTTGTCGCATTCGCCGCATGGTGTGGCGGTTGGACCATGGACGCAGTTTAGGGCTTTTGCGAGAAGTCGCGCGCTTGTCGTCTTTCCTACACCTCTTGGGCCGCTGAAAAGGTATGCATGGGCGATGCGTCCCTGCTCGATTGCATTCTTGAGTGTAGATACTACGAACTCCTGTCCTGCAAGGCTTTCGAATTGCTGCGGTCTTCTTCTTGTTGCTGTTACTTCATACGCCATGGTTCAATGATAGCAAAAGTTGCTCCAAAAAACTACTTGAATGCTGGGTGAAATGAAGTATAATCATCCTTAGCTTATTATTCTCAAAGGGGTGGTTTTTCGCCGCCTTCTTTGGAGTAAAGGGGGAACAAATGAAAAAACTTACAGTTGTTCTGCTCGTTCTTGCTGTCATCTGCACAAGCGTATTCGCTCAGGCTGCAGCTGAAGCCACAACAGGAACCACAGTAGAAGGTTACGATGCAGCTCTCGTTGCAGCAGCTCAGGCTGAGGGCGAACTCGTCGTCTATGGCTCTTGCGAGGAGGAGTACCTTGCAGCGGCTTGCGAGCATTTCCAGGAACTCTTCGGAATCAAGACGACCTATCAGCGCCTTTCAACAGGTGAGGTCCAGGCCAAGATCGAGGAAGAGAACGGCAATCCATCCGCAGACGTTTGGTTCGGCGGTACGACAGACCCTTACAACGTCGTAGCAGCAGAAGGTCTCCTTGAGAGATACGATGCAGTCAATGCAAAGCACACTGCAAAGCCTGTCTACAAGCATGCTGACAACCTTTGGTACGGAATCTACACAGGTCTCCTTGGATTCATGTACAACAAGGACGAACTCACAAGAATGGGTCTTGAGGCTCCACAGGATTTCCCAGATCTCCTCAAGCCTGAGTACAAGGGTCTTGTATGGCTTTCCAACTACAACACTGCTGGAACGGCAAAGCTTGTCATCAACACAGTCATCCAGAAGTACGGCCACGATGCTGGCATCCAGTACCTCGTTGACCTGGATAAGAACATCGAAGTCTACACGAAGTCCGGTTCCGGTCCTTCCAAGAACGTTGGAACAGGCGAGTGCGTCATTGGCATTGGCTTCCTCCATGACGGTATCTATCAGATCGTTGACAACGGCTACGACAACATTGGTCTCGTGATTCCATCAAGCGGCACGACATGCGAGATTGGTGCAACTGCAATCTTCAAGGGCGCAAAGCATCAGAACGCAGCAAAGCTCTGGATCGAGTATGCTCTCAGCCCAGACTGCGTGAACCTTGCCAAGGAGAACGGATCCTACCAGTTCCTCGTTCTCGACAACGCAGAGCAGCCACAGGTTGCATACGAGTTTGGTCTTGATCCAAACAACGTCATCGACTACGACTTCGATGATGCAACGGCAAACATCAAGACATACATCCAGGAAGTCATGGATGCTCTTGCAAACGCCGGTGCAGCAACAGGCGACACAACAAGGTTCCAGGTCAAGTAACTGGACTTTTTGTGATTGACATAAGTGTTTGTCATGATGAGGATGGTGGCAGGTGCTGCCATCCTCATTTCGTTTTGGAGGAGTTTCCTGGAATCCTTGTTGTTCCGGATTCCGTAGTTGTTGGAAACCCTTCCGTGATACAAAGGAGGGTTTATGGCTAGAGGACAGGGTGCTTCCCTTGACAAGAAAAAGCTCTTGGCGGACCCCATACTGGTTACAACCATAGTATTGCTCATAACTTTTCTGACCCTTTTCATTCTGTATCCGCTTGCAATCCTGCTTGTGGATAGCTTCGTTGGTGACGGAGGGTTCTCCTTCTCCGTTTTCAAAAGGGTCTTCAAGATGCCTAAGTTCACTACTGCAATAACCAACACGCTCAAGGTTGGATTCGTCGTAGGCATCATTGCAACCGCAGTAGGACTTCTCTTTGCATACGTAGAGGTATACGTGAGGATAGGCAAATTTGCAGGAGGACTTTTCAAGGTCGTCTCCATGCTGCCTGTCGTCTCTCCTCCGTTCGTGCTTTCCCTTTCCATGATAATGCTCTTTGGAAAGGCTGGAATCATAACGAGATATATCTTCAACATATATGACAACAGCGTCTACGGATTCTGGGGGATTGCAATAGTCCAGTCCCTTACGTTCTTCCCTGTCTGCTACATGATGTTCAGGGGGCTTCTCAAGAACATAGACCCATCGCTGGAGGAAGCTGCCCGCGACATGGGCGCAAGCCGCATGAAGGTCTTCACGAGCGTCACGCTTCCGCTTCTTCTTCCTGGTATTGGAAATGCGTTCCTTGTCACATTCATAGAGTCGATTGCTGACTTTGCCAACCCAATGATAATTGGAGGAAGCTACGATACCTTGGCAACGACGATCTACCTTCAGATAACAGGTGCATACGACAAGGCCGGAGCCGCTGCAATGGCAGTTGTCCTTTTGTGCATAACACTTGCAATGTTCATCGTCCAAAAATACGTCCTTGAAGCCAAGTCCACGGCAACTCTCACAGGAAAGGCTTCTAGAGGAAGGATGCTCATAGAGGACAAGAGCGTGAGGATTCCCCTTACAGTTCTGTGTTCCCTTGGCGCAATGTTCGTAATACTCATGTACATTTGCGTTCCAATTGGTGCTTTGTTCCCCACCTGGGGCTACAAGTTCTTCCCGTTGACGCTCAAGTGGTTCAAGCTCGTCTTCACTCGCTACAAGGGTTTCAAGGCTTTTGGCGACTCCTTTAGGCTTTCTTTGATTGCAGCTCCTATCACGGCATTGCTTTCAATGATAATCTCTTACCTCGTTGTAAAGAGAAAATTCAAGGCCAAAGGCTTCATAGAGGCTGTTTCCATGCTTGCCATGGCTGTTCCTGGAACGGTACTTGGAGTTGGGTACATAAGAGGTTTCAGCGGAGGTCTCTTCCACACTGGAATACTTCAGGGACTCTATGGAACAGGCCTCATCCTTGTGATAGTCTTCGTCATAAGGTCCCTTCCTACTGGAACGCGAAGCGGAATAGCGGCTTTGCGGCAGATAGACAAATCCATAGAGGAATCGGCCTATGACATGGGTGCCGATAGCTTCAAGGTGTTCACCTCGGTGACGTTGCCGCTTATAAAAGATTCGTTCCTCAGCGGCCTTGTCACGGCGTTCGTAAGGAGTATCACGGCAATATCGGCAATAATCCTGCTCGTCACGCCGCAGTACCTGCTCATTACCGTGCAGATAAACGAGTTTGCAGAGAAGGGCTCCTACGGACTTGCCTGCGCGTTCGCAACGATTCTCATCATCATAACCTACGGTGCCGTTCTTCTGATGAACCTCTTCATCAAGCACTTTGGTACAAGCAAGAAAATCACGGAGGTTGAATAATCATGGAAAACACGATTGACAAATCAACTGGCAAAACTATTGAAAAGACCACTGAAAAAACAAATGGAAAGACCAAGAAAGGCGTTCGCCTTGAGCATATCTCCAAAATCTACAAGGATCCAAAGACGGGCAAGGACTTCTATGCCGTCAAGGACACCTCCCTTGAGATTGAGCCAGGTTCGTTCGTTACTCTGCTTGGACCATCAGGCTGTGGAAAGACCACGACACTTAGGATGATAGCCGGCTTCGAAAGCCCTGACGAAGGCGAGATCTATCTTGGAGACGAGGCCATCAACGCCCTCACTCCAAACAAGCGCGATACCGCCATGGTGTTCCAAAGCTATGCGCTTCTTCCTCACTACAACATCTTCGATAACGTGGCATACGGCCTCAAACTTAGGAAGATGCCAAAGGACGTCATCCGTGAAAAGGTCATGAAGATCCTTGATCTTGTTGAGCTCACCGGTATGGAAGCCCGCATGACCAACCAGCTTTCCGGTGGCCAGCAGCAGCGCGTCGCCCTTGCCCGTGCACTTGTAATCGAGCCGAGCGTCCTTCTCTTCGACGAGCCTCTTTCCAACCTTGATGCAAAGCTCCGCGTCCAGATGCGCACCGAGATCCGCCGCATCCAGCAGGAAGTTGGCATCACAGCCATCTACGTCACCCACGACCAGAGCGAAGCCATGGCCATCTCCGACAAGATCATCATCATGGACAAAGGCGTCGTCGCCCAGATGGGCACCCCACACGAAATCTACTACCACCCAGTCAACGAGTTCGTAGCCGATTTCATTGGCGAAGCCAACTTCCTCCACGGCCCGATGTTGGGCGAGGACTCCGGCTATGCCGTCCTTGATATCGAAGGAAACAAGACGCGTGTCGAGCTGAGTCCAAAGATGAAGGTTGGCGAGAACTACACCGTCGTTCTCCGTCCAGAGGCCGCAAGCCTTGCAGACGAAGGAGGTCTTCCTTGCAAGGTCGTCCTCTCCTGTTTCATGGGTTCATACCAGAACTACCATGTCAAGGTTGGCGACACCCTCGTCAAACTTGAGGAGCACAATCCAAAGAACAAGAAGATCTACAACGTGGGCGACTCCTGCCACTTGGTATTTGACGCCGCTTCCGTTCACGTCCTCTGATTTCTTGGTCTTTTGGTCATCTACTGCATCGGTTCGCTCGGGTCGTACAGCGAGTATTGTCCCTTGCTCCCATCTTTGTAGCTGAGCCAAAATACCTGCGAACCAAGTTTCTTGGGTTTTGCGCGCATTACGTCGTCAGTTCGGACACAGCCGTACAGAAAGTACTGTCTGTGTCCTTCTTTCTAGTACTGCATCGCAAACACCTGCGAAGTCTTCTTAGTCTTTCTGCTATCTCCTTTGTCGCTTCATGCGGGCTGTATAACAAATACTGTCCCGCATTTTGCTTCTGGGATATTGGCAGAAATCCCAGCGAAGTTTTCTAGGGCACTGTGTGCTTTGCTTGAATTTTCAACGGCTTCCTTTCTTGAGAAGGAGGCCGTTTTTGTATGCTTTGACGTGTGGCTGGGCTGTTTGGGCTCTTGGGGCTTATGAGACCGTTGGGGCTCTTAGGGCTGTTGAATACCGTTGAATCATGATGAAGGTAGAGCGTTTTAGAGAGTACCTGAGTGTACCTAATGGTACCTGATCGCGCCTGATTGTCCCGCATTCCTAAAACTAGACCGTTTTAGAGCGGCTGGACCGTCCAGATAGGCTAGAGAGACTAGAACGGCAAGAGCGTCCAGAGTGGCTAGATTGGCACATGAGCTTTGAAAAGAAAAAGCCGGAAACAAATCACCTGCGTCTCTCCCTCCAACCACTTACCGTTGCTACCTCCCGGTCCTGGCGGGGTTGGGTGGCGGCGGGCAGCACAGAATCTGTTTCCGGCAAAAATAAAAAAACGGAGAGAGGGGGATTCGAACCCCCGAAGGCTTTTGACCTTACACGACTTCCAATCGTGCACCTTCGACCACTCGGACATCTCTCCAATAGCACTGCAAACTATATCAGAAAAGCCTTCGATTCTTCAAGTAGTGCTTCCAAAACCAACTTTTCAATAAGTTTTTGGTGTGAAAAAGCCTACTTTTCAATAAAAGAGAGGTTGCAGCCAAAGAAGGCTGCAACCAGAACGTAACCAAAATATATGCAATGGCCTTATGCCTTATGATATAAAACTACACGTATGCAGGGCAAATCAAGCGAGGAAGGAAAAGCAGAACATCAGGAAGCATGAACAGGAGAATCAACACTAGGGTGATTCCTGCAAGCATAATTCCAACATCCTTCAATGCTGCCTTTGGGTTTATCTTTGCAATCTGACATGAAAGCAGTAGGCAAAGCCCATATGGAGGCGTTACCAAACCAAACGCCAAAGTAAGGCAGACTATCATTCCAATATGTATTGGATGTATGCCGTACTGGGCTGCAAGTGGTGCTATTATGGGCACGAAGATGTATATTGCGGGTGTCGAGTCCATGAAGCATCCAAGAACCAGGAACAACAAGAAAGTGACGAATATGAAACCTGTTCTTCCAAGATTCAACGAAGCGAACATTTGGGAAACCAGTATGTTCACCCTGAAGTAGGCCATGAGATACCCAAAGACGTTCGCAGCACCAATGCAGAAAAGACTCACGGCACTTCCTTTTGCAGTTGTTATGAGAATCTTTTTGAGTTTTGGCAGATCTACCGTCTTGTCTACGAACATCGTGATTACAAGGGCGTAGACCACAGCTATGACAGCAGATTCTGTTGCTGTTGTAAGTCCAGAGACTACACCTCCAATGATTATCAATGGCATAATGAGAGTTGTTATGGAGTTGAAGAAAACCTTTCCCCTCTGTTTCCACGTCATCTTCTCTTCTCTTGGATAGTTGTACCTGATGGCATAGAAATAGGAAATGACCATCATCATTAGTGCAAGGAAAGCCCCAGGAAGCAGTCCAGCCATGAACATCGCCTGAATGGAGGTGTTTGCAGTGGATGCATAGATTATCATTATAAGACTTGGAGGTACGATTTGACCTAGGACTGATGAACAGCAAGTGACGGAGACGGAGAACTCCTTTGAGTATCCCTTCTTTATCATTGCGGGAATCAGCATGGCTCCTATTCCAGAGGTGTCGGCTACAGCGGAGCCTGAGACCCCTCCGAACAGGAACGACACAAGAACGTTGACGTGGGCCAGTCCTCCTCTTATGTGACCTACAACGGCATCGGATAGGTTGAGGAGCTTGTCCGTGATCTTTCCTTCGTTCATTATATTGCCGGCAAGCAGGAAGAAGGGTATGGCTGTTAGTACGAAGCTGTCTACTCCCGCAAAGAACCTTTGCGCAACCTGCCAGAGTGGAATCCCCGTGAAGATCATTAGGACGACTATTGAGATTGCAAGGATTGAGAACGCCAAAGGCACTCCAACGAGCATGAATGCAATCATTCCAAGAAACAAAACAGCTATGTTCATATTGCCTCCGGCTTTTTTAAATCATCAATGAAAAGCTCTATTGTAAAAAACATGCCAATCAGACAGGTTATGGGAATTGCTGAATAGACAATGTTTGAAGGGACACGCATCGTGACTGCGCTTTTCCCAATGCATTTGATGCAGTACTGTAGCCCTGCATAGAAGAAAAGGGCATATATGACGAACACGAAGACGTATACTACGAGCATAAGCCTTCTTTTTGCACAGGCTTTTAAGTGGTCGGTGAATATTTCCATGGAAAGGTGCGACCATTCCTTGGTCCCAAGGGCAGCACCTATCAATATCATCCAAACGAACGTCATCCTTACTATTTCTTCGCTCCAAGAAATGGATACTTTTAGAACGAAACGGCATACAACCTGAGAGAATGTGAACAGAGTCAAAAGAGCCAGAAGAACCATAAGAATGATTTCAAGTGCTTTTGACAGAAACGCTGATATCTTTTTCATAACGACTCCAGAAAAGAGAGTTTCGTAAGGTAAAGGCCTTGTCAGGAAATTGCCTTCTGACAAGGCCTAAAGCCCAATGAACCCTCTTTGGTCCTTTAGTTTATTTTGTGTTCTTTATTGCTTCGATGACGTCTGTAAGCCCTGTTTCCTTTCCAAACTCCTCAAAGACCTTTGCAGTTCTGTCGATGAGAGGTTGCTTGTCGATTTCGAAGACCTGTACTCCGTATGTCTCAACCATCGTCTTCTTGGCCTCTTCTGCAGCCTTTGCTTCGAGTTCCCTTGCAAGAATCGTTGCTTCAGCAACCGCCTTATCCAAAGCGTCCCTGCATTCATCGTCAAGGCTGTTGTAGAATGCCGCATTGATCATTAGAGGTCTCACTGTGATTTCATGCTCCGTCATCGTCATGTTTTTTGCTGGTTCATAGAACTTTCCTGTAAGGAGGGAAGGCATTTCGTTTTCCATTCCATCGCAAACGCCTGACTGCATGGCGGAGTATGTTTCAGAAAGTGAGATGGCGACAGGAAGTGCTCCAACCGCGTTCCAAACCTTGAACTTCAACTCCGACTGTGCGAGCCTAAGCTTGAAGCCCTGGAGATCGTCGATGGACTTTATCTGCTTCTTGGTGGAGATGATGTTCCTTGAAACGCCACCCCAGTAACCAAGAATCTTGATCCCGCATTCTTTTTCGATGAGCTCTGAATACCCTTTTCCTATTGGTCCGTCCAATACCTTTGTCCAATGGTCCTTGTCCCTCCACAGGAAGGGGAGGACGAAGAGGTCGAACTGCTTACAGAAGCTTGAACCGGCCGAAGGGTCTGCAACCTGCATCTGAAGAGTTCCATTCCTAAGGCTTTCAATCATGTCCGATTCATTTCCAAGTGTATTGTTTGGATAGCACTGGATTTCTATACGACCGTTCGAATACTCCTTTGCAAGTTCCGCCATCTTATCGATTGCGACATTCCATGCGTGGTCCTGCGTTACGGTGTTGCCAATTTTTATGACAACTTTTCCGCCTGTTGCTTCGTTGGAGCCGTTGGCGAATGCGATGCACATTGAAAGTGCAACGATCATAAGACAAACGATAGTCTTTTTCATGTTTTTCTCCTTTTTTTTTATGAATCACAACTTTGCAGTTGAAATTTTGTATCCGTATTCCTTTATGCAGTCTTCGTTGACAGTGACCCCAATGCCTGAGTTGCTTGGAATGTCGACATATCCGTCTGGATTAAGGACGAACTGCTCTTTGATCAGTTTGGTTCTAAACGGGTGTTCGCTTTGGTCGAATTCAAGCAAAGGCTCATCCCCATAGATTGAGTTTGGGCACTTTGGAACGACTGCAAGGAACTGAAGCGCCGCGGCAAGGCCTATTCCGCTTCCCCATACATGAGGTATGACTCTACTGTTTGTAGCCTCCGCAATGGACAGAATTTTCTTCAACTCCGTGAAGCCTCCAGCGGAGCAGAGGTCTGGCTGGTAAATGTCAAGCGCACCATTGGTCATCCACTTTGCAAACTGGATCTTCGTGAACATGTTTTCGCCTGAGGCTATGCAGGCCGATGTCATTGACCGTAAGGTTTTGTATCCATCCATATCCTCTGGAACAAGAAGCTCTTCGTAGAAATACATGTTCGCTTCCCTCGTTCCGTCTATAAGCTTCTTCGCCTGGCCAAAGCTGTATGAACAGTTGAAATCAGCCATAAGCAATACATCGTCTGGAATGGACTTTCTTACCGCATTGATGTTCTTTACATCCCACTCAACTCCGTGACCGGTTTTGAGTTTGAGACCCTTGAAGCCTTTGGAAAGGTGTCTTTGTGCCTCTTCTATCCAACTTTCAGGAAACTTGCTCTCCTTCTTCCAGTGGAAGCCTGTGGCATATGCCTTTATTCTGTTTCTGTACTTGCCACCAAGAAGGTTGTATACAGGTTGATTCGTTTGTTTCCCAAGGCAATCATACAGGGCTATGTCTATACAGCTCAGCGCATTGACTACTGCTCCAGCAGTGCCAAATGGGCGTGTTGTGTTGTAAAGACTTTCCCATATTGGGCTTATATCCGCAGAATCCCTTCCAATCAGAAGGGGTTTGTAGCAGTATTCGACTATTGAAGCCGCCATTTCTGGTGGTTGCTGTCCATGGCAGAGGCTTTCTCCCCAGCCTGTAGTTCCATCCTCCAAAGTAACCTTTGCAATGACGGAACTCCTTTTCACTACATCGCCCTGCGAGTAGGAAAAAACCGTTTCCAATGGTGTGTTGAGGATGAAAACCTCAATGTTCTCTATTTTCATGCTCTCCTCCTTTCAAAATCTTTGTCAGCGCTGAACCCTTCCGGAACCATTGCCATTGACTAGATTCAGGACATCGTCTACAGACGACAGGTTGAAGTCCTGCTCCATAGTCTGCTTCAGGCACGAAGCCGCCGTTGCGAACTCAAGGGTCTTCTGGTTTGGATATCCATTCATGAAACCATAGATAAGGCCAGCTGAAAAGGAGTCTCCCCCTCCAACTCTGTCTACAAGTTGGATTGTGTAGTTCTTGGATTTTCTGAACTCTCCATCTTTATATAGGACGGCCGACCATTCGTTGATGGATGCCGATACGGAACCCCTCAATGTAGTGGCGACGGCTTTGAATCCGTAGGTGTCTACGAGTTGTCTTGCAACCTTCTCATATCCTGCTATGCTCAGTTTTCCACCGGTTATATCAGAGTCATCGGCCTTTATGCCAAGAACCTTCTCTGTGTCTTCTTCGTTTCCAATCAAGACGTCCACATGTTGCATAAGGGACTTCATTGTGGTTTGTGCCTGTTCTGGAGTCCAAAGGTTTTTCCTGTAGTTTAGGTCGCAGCTTACGGTTGCCCCAGCCTTGTGAGCTGCAATGCAGGCATCCTTGCATATATCGGCCATGTTTGGGCTTAGGCCTACCGTGATTCCTGTAAAGTGGAACCAGGTGGCGCCATTCATGATGGCATCCCAATCATAGTCTTCTCTTTTGGACTGCGAAACGGCTGAATATTTCCTGTCGTACACTATCTTCGAGGGCCTTTGAGAGGCTCCTTTCTCCAAGTAGTAGACTCCAATTCTTTCGCCTTTTCTGATTATGTCGTTGGTTTGGACTCCATACATCATGAGCCGTCTTATGGCGCAATCCGCTATTTCGTTCTTTGGCAATTCTGTGACGAAAGAGCTTGGAACACCCATGTATGAAAGAGAAACCGCTATGTTCGCTTCTGCTCCAGTATATCCTACATTGAAACAGTTTGCCTGTGGGAATTTGTAGTATCCTTCTGGGTTGAGCCTTACAAGGAGTTCTCCAAAACCTACGAACTTCATTTTCCGGCCTCCTTTGCTATGTCCGCGAAGGCCTTCGCCCTTCTTGTGAACTCCTCGAACTCCTTTGCTTCTATGACTTTTCTGTCCGTGAGCCTTCCGCTTATTCCCGCTCCGCAAGCACCTGCTTTGAGATAGTATTCAAAGTTCTCCTCTGTGATTCCTCCCGTTGCAAGGAGGGGAACATGACTTATAGGAGCCTTGATGTCCTTGAGGTATTTGAGGCCAAGTGTTCCAGCTGGAAACAGCTTTATAAGCTGGGAGCCTCTGTTGTGTGCCATCAGTATCTCGCTTGGAGTCATGGCTCCAGGAATCGAAAGGAGTCCAAGTCCAAGGGTTTCGTCTATTACGTTGGAATCCACGTTTGGGGATATTATGAATTCCGCTCCTGCGTCCGCTGCAGCAAGGACCTGTTCTTTTGATAGTACAGTACCTGCACCTATGTGCATAGAGGCTCCAAAGCTGTCTTTCAGACTCCGTATTGCCGTTTGGGTTTTTTCCATGCAGTTCTGGTCCACTTGGTCGAATGTAACCTCAATGCATCTGACTCCGCCTTTGCAAAGTGCTTCTGCAAGTCTTAGAAGGTCTTCCCCGTAGATTCGCCTGCATATCGTTATGACCTTCGTTTCCAAAATTTCCGAATAAGCGTCTTTCATAGTCACCTCGTATAGATGAATTGTTTCATGGCAATACCTGGATTACAATCGTAAATACTTAAGGAAAGATATTAAAATATTACGTTTAATGTTGGTGGAAACTTTTGCGATGTTTGAGTTGTTTGTTAGTAACTCTTTGATTTGGAAGAAATATGTTGTATTTTTTGATTGATGCAGTTTTAAAATATTAATGTTTACAATTATAAAAGTTGTGTTATATTACTGTTGGGAGACGTACTTATGAGCGAAAGACTTGTGTATGGTAAGAATCCTCCATTCTCTTTGGTGGAGCAGAACAGTTTTTCGTATACAGCACCGTACATAATTAAACAGAAGACTCTGTTAGAAGACGACTTTGCCATCATGCATTATTCGAATTCCATAGAACTTACCGTTTGCTGCAATGCAGAAGGCTATGCCGTGGTCGAATATGACACCATTCAAATAGCAGGCAATACGGTTGTAATTGTACCTCCCAACATAGTCCATTCCGTCTCTCTCAAGAAAGGGGAGGGCTGCGTTTATGTCATGCACATTTCACTTGAATATCTTTCCAGATATTTGGATTTGAATGAAATCCTCAAAATCCATGGTGTAGGTATAAATGACCTAAACCATACCTCTTCAAGATTCGATGATATTCTTGGTCTGATCCGGAAGATGATCGAAGACGATGACAACATATTTCTTTGCATGTCAGAACTTCTTCAGATATTCGATATAGTCTTTTCGGAGGTTAGGACCTCTCGCAGTGTACGGGAAAGCTTCTCGGAGCAGAACAATCAGGCTCTTCATTCTATAATCCAGTGGACGGAGCAGAACTACATGAAGAACATTTCCCTAGAGGATGCGGCTTCCAGTATAAATCTTTCAAGGAACTATTTCTGTCATTGGTTCAAACAGATGTCTGGGCTTACCTTCAATACGTATCTCACCAATGTGAGGATTGCAAAAGCCTGTTTGTCAATTCTTAAAACTCATTCCGCTTCCATAACAGCCCATGAATGCGGGTTCGGTGATCCTTCGTATTTCAATGCGATATTCAAAAAGAAGGTTGGGATAACCCCGCTCCAATACTACAACAGAAAGACATCCTCGAATCCTTCAAGAGCGGATGAGTAGAATTTCCAAGTGCATCAGCTTTTCTGTTATCCTTCTAACACTTCTTGACACAACAAGCTTGCAAGGTGTATGCCACTACGCATGAAAAAAACTCTCGTAAACTACTTGGGGCTGCTTGGAATCGCAAGCATGCTTTCGTATATGGCTGCCATGTGCTTTGCGCCATTGGCTTTTCCTGGATACAACTGGTTGGCGCAGGCGGTGAGCGACCTTTCAGCAGACAGTGCTCCGTCAAGGGTCCTTTGGAACAAGCTCTCCGCTTTGTATTCTCCTTGCGGGATTGTATGCTGCACGATGTGCTGTGTCGCCATAAGGCACAGCTACAACAGGACCCTTAGGCTTGGCGTCTATCTTTTCGCCGTAATGAACTGGACAAGCGCTGTTGGATATGCAATGTTCCCGTTGACGGCGGCAGGGCTTCCTTCTGGATTCCAGAACACCATGCACCTTGTGGTTACAGCGTTCGTCGTACTTCTTTCTATAGTTTCCTTGGCACTCATTATTGCCGGCGGCCTCAAGGGGAGGGCGTGCCGTTCATTATCGGTCTGGGCTGCGGTTGCCTTGGCAATGATGATGTTTGGAGGCCTTGGCGTGAATCTCGTGCCAAGTGGCTATTTTGGTGTTGTGGAGCGGTTCAGCACCATTTCAGCCGTGGGATTCAATGCGGTCCTGGGAGTATATCTCTTCAAAGGTTTCGATGGAGGAAAGGAGGCCGTTGCATGAAATGGCTCAATTGGTATGGCCTACTGTTCGTGGCTGTGATACTCGTCCCCAATATCGTATTCGCCGCAACCAATGCCGATGGCTTTGTGAACAAGTTTTCCAATAAAAAACTTGAGGTTCTAGAGCAAATAGGCCGTTTTTCGTGCTTCCTTTTCATGTTCATCTCCATTCCAGGACTATGCAGAGGATGGCTGTTCGATGGTGCCAAGAGCTTCTATTTGATCGTTGGTGCGATTCTTGTTGGATTGTATGTTTTGGGATGGATCGCTTTCTGGAACGAGAGCTCCGTCCGCAAGGCCCTTGCTTTGTCCATTCTGCCTTCGTTGCTGTTCCTGGAAAGCGGAATACTAACCAGGAACTACCCATTGGTTGTAGGTTCTGTCATATTCGCTCCCTGCCACATTGCCATAAGCTACATGAATGCTGTGCTGTGAAGGGGCTGTTCCATTCAAAAGTACCAAAAGGAGCTGGAGGAGATGTGGGAGACGGAGAAATACACAAAGCTTCCACCTTTCAATTGAAAGATGTTTCACAAAGCAGTTGATTTGAAGTTCAATGAAGGAACCTCTTTGGATGTGACTTTTCAGAGTGTGGCGGTAAAGCGATATGACACGGCCTCTCTCTTTGGAAAGTATCCTCAGCTTGAGGCTTTGAAAGACAATCCTGCCCAGATGCATGTCCAAAATGACATAAAAACAGCAAAAAACGGTTCTTCCGAAAATTTGTTGGTCAA